>Ga0209166_10000013_pt1 | contig 289281 bp, 267 predicted proteins | sample Coa_R1_3_FD_187151 | JGI IMG/M metagenome (GOLD analysis project Ga0209166, IMG submission 187151) | Surface soil microbial communities from Centralia Pennsylvania, which are recovering from an underground coalmine fire - Coalmine... | ecosystem: Environmental > Terrestrial > Soil >...
GAGCTTGTACGACGGCGTTTTTGCTTCGCTTATTTAGCACGAAATCCTCTGCATTCCGATTCGCGTTTTTAGTCCTTGACGCATGAAATTCCACTTGCCAATGCGGACCGCAGGCTGTTCGAAGAACAACTATATGTCCGACAAATTCGGCAAGCGAATCGCGTCAAAGACGTTGTATATCGCGCTCGACGTGGTGGCATGGTCCTGATTTCCTTGGAGGCCTGCGGCGTTTCTGTCGCGTAGCACTTTGAAGGGGAATTATACATGCCTGGGGAGCGCGGGTTGTACGCGGTGTCGCGGGAGAAGATGCGCACTCGACACTTCGCGTACCGCACCGAGCAGGCGTATCTGTATTGGATTCGGCGTTACGTCAACTTTCACCATCGGAAGCACCCACGAGAAATGGGGTCTTCGGACGTTGAGGCTTTCCTTACTCACCTGGCCGTGGATGAGCACGTAAGTGCGTCGACTCAGAATCAGTCTCTGCAAGCGCTGCTATTCCTGTATCGGCAGGTATTGGAGATTGACCTTCCGTGGCTCGAGAATGTCACGCGGGCTCGCCGGCCGAAGCGGTTGCCGGTGGTCCTTACTCCTGCGGAAGTCCGTTCTGTGCTGGCCGAACTTGATGGGCCGGCATGGTTGTTCGCGAATTTGCTGTATGGCAGCGGCTTGCGATTGATGGAGGCGCTGCGACTGCGTGTTAAGGATCTGCTGATCGATCGCGCAGCGCTCATTGTCCGTGACGCTAAAGGCGGCAAGGATCGCGTGACGGTCTTACCTGCTTCGGTCGTGGATCCGCTGCGCGTGCATCTCGCGAAATTGCACATTCGCTTCGAACAGCAACGCCGGGCGGGTGAGCCGGGTGCGTCGCTGCCGGAGGCGCTGGAGCGCAAATTTCCGGCCTTCGCGACCCAGTGGGGCTGGCAGTACATATTCCCGTCCGCCTCTCTGTGCCGGGATGTCTATACGGGAAACCCTACTCGACACCACATTCACGAGCGAGCCATGCAGCGTGCCGTGCAAGCGGCGGTCCGCAAGGCAGGCATTGCTCAGCCCGCGGGTTGTCATACATTCCGGCATTGCTTTGCAACGCACTTGCTGGAGGCGGGCTATGACATCCGCACGGTGCAAGAATTGCTTGGCCATGCCGATGTGCGTACGACGATGATTTACACCCACGTCCTGGGAAAGGGTGCGATGGGCGTGAAAAGTCCCCTGGACCGGCAGCCTTAGCAGCATTCGCTTTGATTTGCCCATGAATTCCCACGCGGTCGCTATATTGCCTTCCCGCGGCCCATTCCGCGACCTGCGGCTATTTCGGGATTCACCCTCTGCCGCTATACTGTCGCGCATCTTTTCCCCATTGATACCAGCGAGTTACCGTGTCCAAGTCAGCATCGTCAGATACGCAGTTCTTCAATTCCTTCAGCATGGTGCTCGGTATCCTTATCGCGTTTGCCATCGTGCTGTTCGCGGTGGCGCGCTCCATCGGCGCCGACCGTCAGGGGACGGCAGTCCTCGCGGAGCCGCTGCATCTGGCCAGCGTGCAGAAAAACATCGCGCCGTTTGCGCAAGTTGCGATCGCGGGGAAGGACAATTCGGCTTTGGCGGCCTTGAGTTCTCCGGCCGGTGCGGCGCCCGCCGTCAACGTGCCGGCCACCGGCGAGCAGGCGTTTACTCAAGTCTGCTCAGCCTGTCACTCGACCGGGGTCAATGGTGCGCCGAAAATGGGTGATCACGCGGCTTGGGGTCCTCGTATCGCTCAAGGCAAAGACGCCCTTTACAAAGATGCGATCGCGGGCAAGGGCAATATGCCGCCCAAGGGTGGAACGACCTGGCCGGATGCGGCCATTCGCATGGCCGTCGACTACATGGTGTCGCAGAACAAATAGCGGCATCAGCCCATGTGCGGCATCAGCCCATGTGCGGCATCAGCCCGCGCCCGGCGTCAGCTTGGCTTCGAGGTCCTTCAGCCGAGCTTCCAGCGCGGTGAGCTTGCCTTGGGTGCGCTCCAAAATCGCGGCCTGCACGTCGAAGTCCTGCCGGGTGACAAGATCGAGTTTGGCGAGCTGCGCCTGCAGCACGGCCTTGAAATTGCTCTCCAGGTCGCGCCCCACGGCACGCAGGGACTCAGGCACGGAGTCGGCCAGGCGTTTCGCTAGCTCGTCTAGGCCGTTTGTATTGATAAAGCTCATATTGCCTCCGTTGGGATCCAGGGGCGCAGGATCGCACTTGCTTATGGCACCGGCCACCCCTCGCTGCGCCACATAGGTGCGTCGCTGCGGCCGGCACACCGTAACCCATTGATTCATCAATAATCTAGCGCTGGCATGAATTCTGCTACTGCTAGGGATCAATGGGACGCGTTGCCGGGAGACGATTGGGTCTACGGGTGAACGGAAAAGCGGGAATGGGTGCATGAAACTGATCACCGCCATCATCAAGCCGTTCAAGCTGGATGATGTCCGTCAAGCGGTTGCGGACATCGGGATTCAAGGTGTGACGGTAACCGAAGTGCACGGCTACGGCGGCAATGCCGGGCGCACGGAAATCTATCGGGGCGCTGAGTATCGCGTGGATTTCCTGCCCAAGGCCAAAGTGGAGTTGGCGGTAGATGATTCGATCGCAGAGCAGGTGATGGAGGCGGTGTGCAATGTGGCGAGGACGGGCACTGCCGGGGATGGAAAAGTGTGGATATTCGAATTGGAGCAGGCGTTGCGGGTGCGAACCGGTGAAACCGGACCGGACGCCATTTGATCTAGGCCGTGCGTCACACGAGGCCTGATGTGTCGATTTAGGAGCAACGCGCCGGCAAGACCAGCCAACTCCCCCGTCGGTGCGATATTCCGGCGGCGCGGGTCTTTAACAGGGGCCCGTGCCGTTTTTTTGTATGGTCCCGACGCGAGATGCCTGGGGGCTTAATACATCAGAAGGGTATCAACGGGCCATTGCTGTGTCGCAGCAAGCAATCGCAGCAACTATCCTGGGGGGTTTCCGCTGCTAAACTGCGTATTCACGAACCGGAGCTTCGCTTGCATGAAAATGGTCATCGCCATCATCAAACCCTTCAAACTTGACGATGTGCGTGCCGCCCTGGCGGAAGTAGGAATTCAGGGCATTACCGTGACAGAGGTCAAAGGCTTTGGGCGCCAAAAGGGCCACACTGAGCTCTATCGAGGGGCAGAATACGTCGTTGATTTTCTGCCCAAAGTGAAGCTCGAACTGGCCGTGGATGACGAGCAAGTCGACCGGGTTGTAGAAGCCATTATTGAAACGGCGCGAACGGGTAAGATCGGTGACGGTAAGATTTTTGTTTCCGATCTTGGCCAGACGGTGAGAATTCGCACCGGCGAAGCTGGCTCGCGCGCGCTGTAGTCATCAAGCGAGGATTGGACGATGAAACGCCTTTTGGTTTGTGCCGCACTGATTGCTTGGTCAAGCCTGGCATCCGCAGTGGTTTACAAGTGGACCGATGCGCAGGGCAAGCTGCAGTATGGCGACCGGCCGCCGGATGGTGTGCACGCGGAAGTGGTCGAACTGTTGGGCACCCACGCACCCGTCGCTCGCAATACATCCACGCCTGCGCCGGCCTCGGCTCAGGCCGCAGCCAAGCCTGCGCCCAAGGACGCAGAGGACCGAAAAGCCATCGCTCAGGACGTGGCGCAGGTGAAAGACAAGCAGTGTACCGATGCGCAGGAGCGCTACAAGAAACTCATTGAAGGCCGGCGGCTCTACAAACCCGGTCCCAACGGCGAGCGCCAGTTCATGACCTCCGAGGAAATCGATACCGAGCGGCTCAACGCCAAGCGTGACGTGGACACGATTTGCAATAGCGCGACCTGACTTTGCTCAACCTGCGCCTGCAAGCACGACCTGTCACCGCAAGTTGTGATTCCTGCACAAGCTGACCGGCACCACGCTTCTTGCATCCTCTCCCTTGCGAGCCATCGCGGCTCTTGGGGAATATTCGGACTTTCCCCACCTTTAGCCTTTAGGATACGCACCGCGCCGGACAGGCGCCGACGGTTCCCGTCGGGCCGTCGCCTCCCGTGCGCTCGCTTTGCCGGGGAACGCGCAAAGCCTTAGGCTAGGAGCCTTCTTGAGTATTCCCGTGGCCGCAAGCGCGACGGATTTGACCAACGTTCTTTAAATTTTGATCTGAGGACATGCACATGCAAACGGGCTTCGTGGGATTGGGTGCCATGGGTGCACATATGGCACGCAACCTTCATCGCGCAGGACTACTGACCGGCGTTTGGAACCGCACTCGGGAGAAAGCCAAAGCACTGGCTGAGGAACTCAAGGTTCACTCCTTTGCCAATTTGGCGGAGCTCGCGGGCAATTGCGAGGCAGTGGTGATCTGCGTATCGGCCGACAAGGATTTGCGCGAGGTGGTTGCGGGCCTGGAGCCCGGATTGAGTCCGAACATGATCGTCATGGACTGTTCCACGGTGGGCAAGGACACCGTTCGCGACATCTACGCGCAGCTGGCGGCGCTCGGCGTCGGCTTCCTGGACTGTCCGGTCAGCGGCGGTGTGGAAGGGGCGAGAACGGCGTCGCTGGCCATCATGTGCGGCGGGGACGAGGCGGTGTTCAACCGCGCCCAACCGATTCTGGAGAAGCTCGGCAAGGCCGTGGCTCTCATGGGCGGTAGCGGTTCGGGACAGGCGACCAAAGCCACCAATCAGATCATGTGCGCCGGAATCATCCAGGCGGTGGGCGAAGCCATGGCGTTTGCCCACGAAGAAGGCGTTGACCTGAAAAAAGTGATCGAAGTTTTGGGCAAGGGCGCGGGCTCGAGCTGGTACTTCGTCAATCGCGCGCCTTTCATGGCGAACAACAGTTTTCCCGCGGGCTTTCGCGTGCGGCTGCATGACAAGGATTTGCGCATCTGCCGCGAGATGGCAGCCAAGCACGGGGGCGTGCTGCCGGTGGTCGAGTCGACCATCGATCAGTATGGAAAATTGATCGCGGAAGGACACGGCGATGAAGACATTTCGGCAATCTATCGCCTGAAATCCAAGCTATTCCCTCCCAAGCCCGAGTCGATGTGACGCCGACCCTACGCATCGCCACTCGCAAGAGCCAGCTGGCGCTGTGGCAGGCGGAGCATGTGTCATCCCTGCTGCGCGCGGCTCACCCCGGTCTTGCCGTCGAGTTGGTGCCGCTGGTGACGCAGGGCGACCGCATCCAGGATAGGACGTTGGCCGCCATCGGCGGCAAGGGTTTATTCATCAAGGAACTCGAAGTGGCGATCGAGGAGCTGCGCGCCGACGTCGCCGTGCACTCGATGAAGGACGTGCCTGCCGATCTTCCCGAACGGCTGGTCATCGGAGCGGTTTTGCCCCGTGCGGATCCGCGGGATGCCTTGGTGACGGCCTCGGGTATCGCGCGCTTCGAGGACTTGCCGCAAAACGCCGTCGTGGGCACATCGAGCCTGCGGCGGCAAGCCCAGCTGCGTGCCCTGCGCCCGGATCTGCGCATCGAGTCATTGCGCGGCAACGTGGATACGCGATTGCGCAAGCTCGAGGCAGGCGGCATGGACGCCATCGTTCTGGCGTGCGCCGGGCTGGTTCGTCTGGGCCTGGAGTCGCGCATCACGGCGCGGCTGGATACCAAGATCTGTCTGCCGGCCGTGACCCAGGGGGTGATCGGCATCGAGTGCCGGCGCAGCGACACGCGCACCATGGAGTTGCTGCACAGTCTCGACCACGAGCCCACCCGCAAGATCATGGAGGCCGAGCGCGCTTTCGCCGGGCGCTTGGGAGGAAGCTGCCAATCGCCCATCGCCGCTTATGCAGAACTTCACGCGGATCGAATCATGCTTGAAGGCTTGGTCGCTGAGCCGGACGGTTCATATCTCTGGAGGGACGCTGCGACCGGCGCCATCTGCAACGCGGCGGCGATAGGCCGTGAATTGGCCGATCGCATGCTGGCCGCGGGTGCGGGACCTCTACTAGAGCGATTGCGCGCGAGCTAGGAGCCTGCTTGAGTATTCCCCGTGGCCCCGGGCGAGACGGATTTGCGGATCGTCGAAGCGGAGCCGACGAAACTGAGCGGACGCGTTCCCCATGACGGCGCCCCTCGCAGGAGTTGGCGTGCTGGTGACCAGGCCCGAGTTGCAGGCGATGCCGCTGTGCCGCCTGCTGGAAGCCCAAGGCGCCAGCACCCTGCGCCTGCCGGCGGTGGAAATCAAAGCGCTGGGAGACAGGCGCGCGCTGGCGATGCGGCTCGGGGCTCTCGAGAGCTTTGACGTCATTATCTTCACCAGCGCGAATGCCGTGCGGTTCGGCGCTTCGTTTCTCGATCAGAAGCGCGACCTCACACTGGCTGCCATCGGCCCGGCCACCGCGCGTGCTCTGAATCAAGCAGGCTATCGGGTGGCCATACAGCCCCCGGAATCCTTCGATACCGAGGGTCTGCTCGAACACCCCAGGTTGGCGCATGTCGCGGGACACCGTGTCCTGTTGGTCAGGGGAGGCGACGGGCGGCAGATGCTCGTGCAGGAACTCGCACGCCGCGGCGCGACGGTGGTGTGCGCCGACGTGTACGAGCGTGCCCCGGCCGTTCCTGACGCAGCCGTCCTGGCGGTGGTGCAGAATCGACTTGCGGCCGGCGAGATTAATATCATCACGGCGACCAGCCTCGAGGTCGGACGCAATTTGTTGCAGCTGGCGACCCTTGAGTTGCGCAGCGAGTTCGAAAGGGTGCACTGGGTGGTTCCCGGCGAGCGCATCGCCTTAGGATTGCGCGAACTGGGTCTGCAGGCGCCGCTGCTGCAGGCGCGGTCGGCCGAAGATCAAGATTTGGTGGCGGCGCTCATCCGCTGGCGCACCAGCGTATCCTCCGCATAGTCGAATGAATCGCAGTACAGCCGTTCCATCGAAACCCCGCGCACCGCATAGGCGCCCTGCAGCGCCTCGATCATCGCCGGCGGCCCCGCGGCATACACCTCGTAGGATGCGAGATCGTCGATGCCCTCCAGAGCTGCCTCATGCACCCAGCCGGTGAGTCCGCGCCAGCCTGCACTCGCCTCTGATAGGACCGGTGCGTACTTCAAGCCAGCCGCGCGGCGGCTCAACGCGTCGATGGTGGTCTGCGCATACAGGTCGGTTTCGGCGCGCACTCCCCAGTAGAGCCGCATGTCCCGTTCGATGCCCTGGTCGATGACATGCCGCAGAATGCAGAGCAACGGGGCGATTCCCGTACCCCCGCCGATGAGCAGCATGGGCGGTGCCCGGCCGGCATGCGGGCGGTATGCGAACGTTCCCAACGGACCTTCGATCAGCAGCAGCGAGCCAAGCAGGTCGTGGAACAGCGGGTCCGTGAACTCTCCGCCGGGCACGTGCCGCACATGCAGCTCCAGCGGCCGCGAGTCATGCGGCGGCGATGCGATGGAGAAGCTGCGGCGCCGGTCGCCGGGCAGCAGGATGTCGATGTATTGCCCGGGCGCGAAGCGAAAATCCTCGGCAATCGGCAGGCGCAAGTACAAACCCATGACATCGGCCGACAGGCGCGCCCTGCGCTCGATGCGGCAGGGCAAGCGCCTTGGTGCACCGGAGTCGGCGGCGCGAATCTCGAAAGTCTCGAGCACTAGGTCGCTGCGTGCGCAGGCTTGGCACAACAGGATCAGGCCCTCGGCGACTTCGGCTGCGGAGAGGCCGAGCGGCGTCCCACGGGGATAGTGGATTTCACCGCGTACGAGCCGCGCCTTGCAGGCACCGCAATTGCCGCTTTGGCAGCTGTGCGGCAAGTTGAACGCAGCATCGCGTGCCGCATCGAGCAGCGGCTGATCGGCCGAGGCACCGAAGCTGCTGCCGGAATTGGCTAGACGAATGTGCACGGCATTTCACGCGGTGGCAGGAGCCAAACCTGATGCGCACGACGTCTCACGGCGGCAGGAGCCAACCCTCCGGAAATCTGTCGCAGATGCCTTCTAGGTGGGCGGCCGGCTGCGCTTGCTGTCGAGCCATTCGGCGATGGCTTCCCATTGCTTCCAATCGGACCACGCCAGATATTCGGGCAGTTCCAACACACCCATGCCCCTCGAATAAGCACGCACATAGTTTTGCGCCTCGCGCAACGCCCCGAGGTACGGGACCTTGAGCTTGGAGAGATACTGATCGAGTTCTTCGAACACCAGCGTATGCTCGCGCACCCGATTGGCGACCACCGCCAAACGCGCCTGCTTGCGCGACACCTTGCCGATTTCGAGCAATTCAGCCATGAAGTGGCCGCACGCCTTCATGTCGATGCTCGAGGGCAGCACCGGTACGATGATGGTCTCGGCGCGGCGCACCAGCTCATTGAGTTCGGTGCCGTGCACCCGAGCCGGGGCATCGATCACCAATACATCGGTATTGCGTGGAACGCTCCGCAACCCATCATCAAAAGCGGCGGCTCCGCTGATGGCGGGCAAATCCGCGGGCCGCATGGCGAGCCAATCGAGACTGGAGCGTTGTGGATCATAGTCCGCGATGCAGACGTTGTGCCCGTCGCGGGCGAAGAACACGGCGATGTTCGTGCTGAGCGTGCTCTTGCCGCACCCGCCCTTCGCATTCAAGACCATTACGTGACGCATAATCCCCCATCCTTGTTGGGCCGGTAAGGTAGAGCTTTCGATGCGCATTACGCAACCCCCGAGCGGAAAATTGCCGCATCGGCTATGCTTCCCGGCATGCGCATCGAGTTCCTCAAGATGCATGGTCTCGGCAACGATTTCCTGGTATTCGACGCCGCCGCCCTCGCCGCCGACGCTCACCTCGATGAACGGACGCTTCGCGCCCTGGCAGATCGCCACACCGGCGTGGGCTTCGATCAGGCGCTGATGCTGGAATCGCCCCGCGATGCCGCTGCCTGCGTCTTCTACCGTGTATTCAACTCCGACGGCATCGAGGTCGAGCAATGCGGCAATGGCGCTCGCTGTGTCGCCGCACTGATGTATGCGCGCGCGCCGGAGTTGGGCCGCGATCTCCTCATGGGCAGCCGCGGAGGCGCGGTGCGCGCACGCGTCCGCGACGATGGACTGGTGTCGGTGGACATGGGCATTCCGGCGTTCGCCGAGCCGCTGCGTTTTTCGCTGGACGTCGCGGGTCAGGAAGTCGCGATGTGCGGGTTATCGCTGGGCAACCCCCACGTGGTGCTGCAGGTGCCCGAGATCGACAGCGCCCCGGTCGCGCAGCTGGGGCCCGACATCGAGCGGCACCCGCACTTTCCGAACCGCACCAATGTGGGCTTCATGCAAATCGTCAGCCGCACGCATATCCGGCTGCGTGTGTTCGAACGCGGAGCGGGCGAAACCCTGGCCTGCGGCACCGGCGCGTGCGCGGCGGCCGCCCTCGGCCGGCGGCAGGGAGCTCTCGACGGCCAGGTGCGGGTGGACTTGCCGGGCGGCTCCGCCCTGGTTTCTTGGGAGGGACCGGGCCAGCACATCTGGCTTACCGGACCTGCGACCACGGTCTTCATAGGTTCTATCGATTTAACGCGATTCACGGGAGCCATACAATGACAACGAGTCACGCGCGCGGGATCAAACAGGATGTCCTCAATGACAGCAGTGTCGCGGACTATCTGCAAAACTTTCCGGATTTCTTCGAACGCAATTCGCAGCTGCTGACCAAGCTGCGCTTGCCGCATATGCGCGACGCCGCCGCCACGGTGAGCCTGGTCGAGCGCCAGGTGGAGGTGCTGCGCGAGCGCAATCAGTCGCTCGAGCGCAAGCTGAAGGAGTTGGTCGATGTGGCGCGCGCCAATGACACGCTGGCAGACCGCATACACCGCCTGAGCCAAAGACTGATTCGCACGCGGACCTTGCCGGAATCCATCGCCGCCATCGAGACTTCGCTGCGCGAGGATTTCGACGCGATGCATTCGGTCCTCGTGTTGTTCATCGAGGAAGCGCGTGCCCTGGAACCGGATATGGGCCGGTTTTTACGCGTCGCCACCGCGGCCGACGAGCAGATGAAGCCCTTCGAATCCCTGTTGACCTCGGGCAAACCTCGTTGCGGCCAGGTCCGCGATGCCCAGCGCGACTATTTGTTCGGAGGCGAGTCGGTTGCGATCGGCTCGGTGGCGCTCGCCCCGCTGGGCCGAGGCGGCGCGCTCGGCATTTTGGCGATCGGCGCCAGCGATGCGGAGCGCTTCCATCCCGGCATGAGCACCGAATTCCTGCTGCGCATCGGCGAATTAGTGACCTACGCCCTGACTCGCTGAAGGCAGTCAGTGCGCGGCCCCGAACGCGAGTGGATCGAGCGATTTCTGGCGCACTTGAAGTTCGAGCGGCGCATGAGCGATCACACGCTCGCGGCCTATCGCCATGATCTTTCCAGGCTGGCGGCATTCTGCGCTCGTCGGGATGTGCGGCGCTGGAGTGCATTGAATAATTTTCAAGTCCGCGCCTTTGCCGCCGGCGAACACACCGCCGGCATCGCTCCGCGCAGCATTCAGCGGCGCCTCTCGGCCGCGCGGTCCTTCTACGAATATCTCATGCGCGAAGGACAAACCAAGAACAATCCCGCGCTCGAGGTGCGCGCGCCTAAACCCAAGAAGCGTTTGCCGGCCACGTTGGATACGGACCAAATGGGCCGACTGCTGGACTTTCGCGTGGATGATTCTGTCTCGGCGCGCGACAAAGCGATGATGGAGCTGTTCTATTCCTCAGGCTTGAGGCTGAGCGAGCTGGTCGGACTCGACATAGCGGCCGTCGATCTTGCCGATCGGACGGTGCGCGTGCTCGGCAAAGGACATAAGACGCGGATCGTCCCCATCGGCCGCCACGCCATCGATGCCTTGGAAAAATGGCTGGCCCAGCGCACGGCATGGGCGCCGAACAAGCCGGGTGTCGCCGCTCGGCCGGAAGGTCCCCTATTTGTCGGAAAAACGGGTCGGCCTCTGTCGGTCAGAGCGGTACAGCTGCGGGTGAGCACCTGGGCACGCCGCCAGGGCCTCTCGATGCACGTGCACCCGCACATGTTCCGCCATTCCTTTGCCACTCACCTGCTGGAATCCAGCGGCGACTTGCGCGGCGTGCAGGAACTGCTGGGTCACGCCGCCATCAGCACCACACAGGTGTACACGCACCTGGATTTTCAGCATCTCGCAAGCGTCTACGATGAGGCTCACCCGCGCGCCCGGCGTCGACCCCGCCCGGCTTGAAACCGCCGCGAACGACCCCACCGTACCAGGAACCCATGAATCACGATCCCGATCGCATCTATGGCACCACCATCTTGGCGGTGCGCCGGAACGGCCGCGTTGCGGTCGGCGGCGATGGACAAGTGACGCTGGGACAAAGCGTGATGAAATCCAACGCCCGCAAGGTCCGCCGCCTGTATGGCGGCAAAGTGCTGGCCGGCTTTGCCGGCGGCACGGCGGATGCCTTCACCCTATTCGAGCGCTTTGAGGGCAAGCTGGAGAAATTCGGCAATCTGACCCGCGCGGCCATTGAGCTGGCCAAGGATTGGCGCAGTGACCGCAATCTGCGGCGGCTGGAAGCCCTGCTGTGCGTGGCGGACACCGAAAGCACCTACGTCATTTCGGGCACCGGCGATGTGATCGAGCCGGAGTATGATTTGATCGCCATCGGTTCCGGCGGTGGCTTTGCGCAAGCCGCCGCGCTGGCCTTCATGCAAGGCGACTTGGGCGCGCGCGACATCGTTGAACGATCGCTGAATATCGCGGCGGACATCTGCATTTACACGAATCGCAATCTGACGATCGAAGAACTCTAGTGAGAAGAAGCTCCTGATGTCGCAGATGACGCCGCGGGAAATCGTCGAGGAACTCGACAAGCACATCGTCGGCCAAAAGGCTGCGAAACGTGCGGTGGCGATTGCGCTGCGCAATCGCTGGCGGCGGCAGCAGGTCGCAGAAACCCTGCGCCCGGAAATCACCCCGAAAAACATCCTGATGATCGGCCCCACCGGCGTGGGCAAGACCGAGATCGCCCGCAGACTGGCAAGGCTCGCCAAGGCGCCGTTCATCAAGGTCGAGGCCACGAAATTCACCGAAGTGGGCTACGTCGGCCGTGAAGTCGACTCGATCGTCCGCGATCTTGTCGAGATCTCCGTGAAAATGACCCGGGAAGAGGAAATGGCGAAGGTGCGCCATCGGGCTGCCGACAGCGCCGAGGACCGGGTGCTGGACATCCTGTTGCCCCGCGCCCAGGCGGGATTTACCGCCGACACCGGCGCGAAGGACAACGACACGCGGCAGCGCTTTCGAAAAATGCTGCGCGAAGGCCAGCTGGACGATCGGGAGATCGAAATCGAAGTCCGCTCCCTGCCGGTCGGCGTGGAAATCATGGCCCCTCCGGGCATGGAGGAAATGACCCAGCAATTGCAGGGCATGTTCCAGAATCTGGGGGGCGGGCGCACGCGGCCGCGCAAACTCAAGATCAAGGAGGCATTGAAGCTCTTGGTGGACGAGGAAGCGGCCAAGATGATCAACGAGGAAGAGTTGAAGCTGCGTGCGGTCGAGAATGCCGAGCAGAACGGCATCGTGTTCATCGACGAAATCGACAAGATCGCGCGCCGCCAGGAAACCATGGGTGCGGACGTGTCGCGCGAGGGTGTGCAGCGCGACCTGCTGCCCTTGGTGGAAGGCTGCACCGTGAACACCAAGTACGGCACCGTCAAGACGGATCATGTGCTGTTCATCGCGTCCGGCGCATTTCATATGTCGAAGCCGTCGGACCTGATCCCTGAATTGCAGGGCCGGCTGCCCATTCGAGTGGAACTCGAACCCCTGGTGGTGGGGGATTTCGTCCGCATCCTGACCGAGCCGGACGCATCGTTGTGCCGGCAGTACTGCGCGCTGATGGCCACCGAAGGGGTGACCCTGGAGTTCGCGGATTCCGGCGTGCAGCGGCTCGCCGAAGTGGCTTTCGAAGTCAACGAGCGCACGGAAAATATCGGCGCGCGGCGGTTGCATACGGTGATGGAGCGCCTGCTCGAGAACGTGTCCTTCGATGCCGCCGATCGCAACGGCTCGAGCGTGCTCATCAATCGCGAGTACGTCGAGGGCAATTTGGGAGAATTGGCCAAGGATCAGGATTTGTCGCGGTACATCCTGTGAACACCGCCCATGCGCCGCAACCCACGGACATCAAGCTGCGCACCGGTTCAAGGCTGCTCGAAGTGCACTTCGACGACGGGTCTCATTTCGAACTACCCTTCGAGTACTTGCGGGTTTTTTCCCCCTCCGCGGAGGTCCGAGGCCATGGCGGCGGCGAGGGCACGCTGCAGCTCGGCAAGGAGAATGTGGCCGTCAGCCGCGTAGAGCCTGTCGGAAATTATGCCCTGCGCCTGTTCTTCGACGACGGCCACAACACCGGCCTCTACTCCTGGAGCGTCCTGTACCAGCTGGGCCGGGACCTGAAGGCGAATTGGGCCCGCTACCTTGAGCGTTGCGCGGAACACCGCGAATCCAAACCCTAGCCTGCGCCGTGGCGCCGCTAGGTGGGTGCGCCAGTCGGCTACAATGTCCCCTTAGGATTTTAGGGAACCCCATGGCTGACCCCGATCGCACCGTAGATTTTGGCTTCGAAAAGGTGGCGGTGGCCGACAAGGCAGCTCGCGTGCGCTCGGTCTTCGCTTCCGTGGCCGGCCATTACGACGTCATGAACGATTTGATGTCGTTCGGCGCGCATCGCCTCTGGAAGCACTTCACCCTGTCCTTGACCGGATTGCGTCCCGGCCAGGGCGCCTTGGACGTGGCCGGGGGCACCGGAGACCTCGCTGCCGGATTGCTCGAGCAAGTCGGCAAGGGAGGGCGGGTGGTGCTGTCCGATGTGAATCCGGCCATGCTGGACATCGGCCGTGATCGCCTGCTCGATGCGGGCCATGTGGGCAACGTGGAGTGCATCGTCGCCGATGCCGAGCGGCTGCCCTTCGAGGATAACGCCTTCGATTGCGTGACCATCGGCTTCGGTCTGCGCAATGTCACCGACAAGGCCGCTGCGCTCAAATCCATGTATCGCGTGCTCAAGCCGGGCGGCCAGCTGTTGGTCTTGGAGTTCTCCACGCCGGTGGCTCCGGGCCTGAAACCGCTTTACGACGCGTACTCGTTCAAAGTGCTGCCGCTCCTGGGAAGGCTGGTCGCGCGCGACGCCGACGCCTACCGCTACCTGGCGGAATCCATCCGCATGCATCCCGATCAAGAGACCCTGCTCGATATGCTGCGGCAAGCAGGCTTCGCGCAAGTGCGTTACCACAACTTGAGCGGCGGCATCGTCGCCGTACATCGCGGCTACAAAATCTGATGCCCGCCACCTCTGCCTGGTTGGCTTCGGCCGAAGCCGCCTTCAATCGAAACATCGCCTCATCGACCCAAGCGGCGTCGCTCACCCGGCGCCTCGAGGGCACCAGCCTGCAGGTCGACGTCGACGGTATCACCCGCGTGCGGGCCTCGTGCTTCGCCGGCCGTCTTGCATTGACCGGTGGCGATGACACGCCGGCGGATGCTCACATCTCGGGATCGGCGCCGGCGCTGCTGCAAATGCTCAAGGGTGGAGCATCTTCCGTCCAAGCGCGAGCCGCGGTGGGGATTCGAGGCGACGCCGAAATCGCCAACTTGTATCGCGAACTGTTCACGGCCGCGCGTCCGGATTTGGAGGAAGAACTGTCGCGCTGGGTGGGCGATCTGCCGGCGCGCCATCTGTCCCAATTGGCCAAGAGCGTGAGGGCTTGGGCGCGGCGCGCAAGGCGCACCGCCGGCGAGAACATTGCCGAATACCTGCAAGAGGAAGGCCGCGATCTGGCCACGAAGACCGAGGTCGAGGAGTTCCTGCGCGGCGTCGAGGGTCTGCGCGAAGGCGTCGATCGCCTCGAGGCACGTTTCAGGAACATCGAGCAGCGCCTGAAGGACACGCCCTGATGCGCCCGCGGGTGCTTTTGCGGCTGCTTCGGATACAGCGCGCACTGGTGCGGCATCGGCTCGATGAGTTCGTGCGCGCGACGCATATGTACCGCCCGCTGCGCTATTTGTATTTGTTCTCGCCTTGGACTTGGTTCCAGCGGCGTATCGGAGGTACGCGGGGGCAGCGGCTGCGTCTGGCCTTCGAGGAACTGGGCCCGATCTTCGTGAAGTTTGGTCAGGCCCTCTCGACACGCCGCGATCTGCTGCCGGTGGACATTGCCGATGAATTGGCGAAGCTGCAGGACAACGTGCCGCCGTTTTCCGGCGACATCGCCATCGCGATGATCGAAGGAACATTCGGCAAGCCCCTTCTCGAGTTATTTGCCGACTTCGACCCCAACCCTCTGGCCGCCGCCTCCATCGCGCAGGTGCATGCGGCGACATTGAAGAACGGCGCCGAGGTCGTCGTCAAAGTGCTGCGTCCGGGGATGCGCGAGATCATCGACCTGGACCTCGATGTGCTGGATGCGCTCGCCGAACTTGCCGACGAGTATTGGGTCGAAGCGCGGCGGGTCAGGCCGATCGAGGTGGTACGCGAATACCGCAAGACGGTGACCGATGAGCTGGACTTGATGCGCGAAGCGGGCAACGCCGCCCAGCTGAAACGCAATTTTGCCGGCTCATCGCTGCTCTACGTCCCGCAAATCCATTGGGACTATTGCCGCCAGAATGTCATGGTCATGGAGCGCATCCACGGGGTCATCGTCAGCCAGATCGAGGAGCTCAAGGCCCGCGGCACCGACATTGCCAAACTCGCCGAGAACGGCGTCGAGATATTCTTCACGCAGGTGTTCCGCGACAATTTCTTCCATGCCGATATGCATCCCGGCAATATCTTCGTTCAGATCGACGACCCGAAAAATCCGCGCTACGCGGCGATCGATTTCGGCATCGTCGGCACCTTGCAGCCCCGGGACCAGCACTATCTTGCCGAAAACTTCATGGCTTTCTTCAACCGCGATTACGGCCGGATTGCCCGGCTGCATATCGAGAGCGGCTGGGTGCCCAAGGGCACACGGGTCGATGAACTGGAGTCGGCGGTGCGCACCGTGTGCGAGCCCATCTACAACAAACCGTTGAAGGAGATCTCCTTCGCGCAGGTGTTGCTGCGGCTGTTCGAAACCGCTCGGCGTTTCGACATGCGCGTCCAGCCGCAGCTCATTCTGCTGCAAAAAACCCTGTTCAACATCGAAGGCTTGGGCAGACAGTTGTATCCCGAGCTCGACCTCTGGAAGACCGCACAGCCGGTGTTGCGCGAGTGGATGCGCCGGCGCACCCATCCACGCACCATCCTGAAGGAAGTTCGCACCCATTTGCCCGATGCGCTCATGACTCTGCGCCAGATACCGCAGATCTTGCAGGCCGCCGTACACGCGGCTGCGCAGGGCAGCGCACCCGCCGTCGATGTCAGGATGGCGGAATTGCGCACCGAGATCCGCTTCGCGGCCGCGCGGCGCGACACGGCGATAGCCGCGGGAGCGCTGTGGCTGTCCGGGTTGATTTGGCTGGCCCAAACCACGCAATACCCATGGTTTGGGGGCTTGCAGATGATCGCGGCCATCTTGCTGTTCGTGAGATTGAGGTCCTCGAGGCCACGAATCGAATGAGAATTCCCATCGAGGGTTCCACCTCCTATCGCGGCCGAAACTCCCGGCCAAATCTGCCGGTGCTCGCCCTGTTCGTGGTGCTGGCGCTCTGCGTCGGCGCACTGGGCGCGGTGTTTTCGCCGGGCGTGTCGGTGCCGGCCGCTCATTGGTATGCCGGCTTGGCAAAGCCGACGTGGCTGCCCCCGCAACAATGGTTTGCGCCGATATGGGCGGCTCTCTATGTACTGATGGGCATGGGCGCGTGGCTGATCTGGCGCGAGCGCTATCATCGAGGCCGCAGCACGGCGATCACCGCCTATGCGGTCCAGCTGCTGCTCAATGCTTCGTGGCCCCCGGTGTTCTTTGGCTTGAAGAACGTCGACGCGGGCCTGTTCGACATCGTTGCCCTGTGGTTGGCCGTCGGTTGGACAGTGCGTGAATTCGCGCGCGTACGGAGCGCCGCCGCGGTCGTTCTGGTACCGTATTTTCTCTGGGTGAGTTTCACCGCCGCGGTGAATCTCGCCATTTGGAAGTTGAATCCTTGAATGTCCTTAAGAATAAGGTTACGTGCGGGTAGCCGTCTTGCCGCCATCGTCATGGGAGTAGCCACATCATGCCGATAGAATCAGTCCGCCGCTTCCACTCGCCGCACCACACGGCGCCGCGCACGCATCTGCTGTCGAACGGCCGCTATTCAGTGATGCTGACCGCGGCCGGCTCCGGATACAGCCGCTGGCGCGACGTGGCGCTGACCCGTTGGCGTGAAGACCCTACCTGCGATCCTTGGGGCTACTACATATTCTTGCGCGACGTCTTCAACGGCCAGGTCTGGTCCGCGGGCTACCAGCCCATCGGGCGGGAATCGGAACAGTATGAGGTGGAGTTCTTCGAGGATCGCGCGCAGATCCGCCGGAAAGATGGACCGATCCGCACCATCATGGAAGTCCTGGTGTCGAGCGAAGAGGACGCCGAAGTACGGCACCTGTCGCTGACCAACGAAGGCCCAGACGCGAGAGAGATCGAACTGACCTCCTATGCCGAGGTGGTATTGAGTCCGCCGGCCGCGGATTCGGCGCATCCGGCGTTTTCGAAAATGTTCGTCCAGACGGAGTTCGTGGCGGCGAGCGAAGCGCTGCTGGCGACGCGACGGCCGCGGGATGCCGGTCAAGAGCAACCGTGGATGGTGCACTTCAGCTCCCTGGAAGGCGAAGCGGTCGGAAGCCTGGAGTTCGAGTCGGACCGGGCGCGTTTCATCGGCAGAGGACATGACGTGCGCACCGCCGTCGCCGTCGAGGCGAAGCACCTGTCCAACACGGCAGGCACCGTGCTCGATCCGGTGATGTCGCTGCGGCGCCGGGTGCGCATCGATCCCGGCGAGACCGTCCACATCGCGTTTTGGACCGGCATCGCCGCAAGCCGTGCACAGGCACTCCGCCTGGTCGGCAAGTTGGGCAATGAGGCGGCGTTTCGGCAGACCAAGACGCAGTCGCATGACTGGGCTTCGCGGCAGCTTCGCGAGCTGGGCGTCGACGCCGAGGACTGGCAGCTGTTTCAAGAGCTCGCCGGGCGGGTCCTGTATGCCGATCCCTGGTTGCGCGCGCCGAGGGAATTGCTCGACGGTAACCGCTTGGGCCAGCCGGCCCTGTGGGGACACGGCGTTTCGGGCGACCTGCCCATCGTGCTGGCGGTGGTCACTACCGAAGCCGACATCGCAATCGTCAGCCAGCTGCTGCGCGCACATGCCTATTGGCGATCGAAGTACCTGGCGGTCGATCTGCTGATTCTGAACGCCGCGAGCGAAGGCGCGGTGGCGGCCGTTCAAGCCGCCCTGGACGCTGTGCTCAAACCCTCCGGCGAGACGCAGAGTGCGGGAGCTCCGGGCCGCGGGGCCGTGATCGCCTTGCGCGCCGATGCCTTGACCAAGGAGCATCGCAATTTTCTAGAGATCGCGGCGCGTGCGGTAATTCATGCCGCCCGTGGGCCGCTCCGCCGGCAGCTCACCCGGCCTCCCGAGCGGGAACCGGTCGCGCGCCTGCGCCGTGAGCACGGCGCCGAGGAGCCGCGCACCCAGCGACCGCAAATCGGCCCGGCGCTCGAATACTTCAACGGACTTGGCGGCTTCGATGCCGGCACGCGCGAGTATGTGGTGCTGCTGGATGACGGACAATGGACACCTGCACCCTGGGTCAATGTCATTGCCAACCCGCAGTTCGGCTGTCTCGTGTCCGCGGACGGTGCGGGCAGCACCTGGGCGCTGAACGCGCAACAGAACCAGATCACGCCCTGGTCCAATGATCCGGTGAGCAATACGCCCGCGGAGGCGATTTACCTTCGCGACGAGGACTCGGGAGAGCTTTGGAGCGCGACACCCTTGCCCATTCGCCAGTCCTCGTCGGTGTATGTCGTTCGCCATGGCTTCGGTTACTCGAGCACCGAGCACACTTCCCGCGGCATTTCATTGACCCTGACCCAATTCGTACCGCTCGAGGACCCGATCAAGGTTTCCCGGCTGCGTATCCTCAATACCTCGGATCGCCCGAGGCAGCTGTCGGTCACACACTACGTGGACTGGGTGCTCGGCAATCAGAACAACCGCGCGGCGCCTTTCGTCATCACCGCGCACGACCCGAAGACTGGCGCCCTGCTCGCCCGCAACCCCTGGACGGCGGATTTTCAGTCGCAGGTCGCATTCATGGACATGGCAGGCCGGCAGCAAAGCTTCACCGCCGATCGCACCGAGTTCATCGGGCGCCATGGTTCGCTCGCCGAGCCGGCCGCCCTCCTCGCGCCCCAAGCCTTGGCCGGTCGAGTCGGCGGAGGTCTTGACCCCTGCGGCGCGATGCAGACCAAACTCGAGCTGAAACCGGGAGAAATCCTCGAGCTCGGGCTGTTCGTCGGCGAGGAAAGTTCGAACGAAAAAGCCCAGGCGCTGATCGAACGCTATCGCGGCGTGGATCTGGAGGACACCCTCAAAGCGGTGAGGGATTTCTGGGATCGCACTCTGGATGTCATTCAGGTCAAGACGCCCGATCGACCCTTCGACATCATGGCGAATGGCTGGCTGCAGTATCAGGCGCTGGCATGCCGCGTTTGGGGGCGCACCGCGTTTTATCAATCGAGCGGCGCCTATGGCTATCGCGATCAGCTCCAAGACGTGATGGCGTTGTGCGTATCCGCGCCCGCGATTACCCGGGAACACATCTTGCGGGCGGCCGCGCGGCAGTTCATCGAAGGGGACGTTCAGCATTGGTGGCTGCCCACCTCGGGCCAGGGAATCAGGAACCGGGTTTCGGATAGCCGGATCTGGCTTCCCTTCGTCGTGGCACATTATCTTGAGGTCACCGGCGATGCCGGCGTTCTCGACGAGCAGGTGCCCTTCCTGGGGGGCAACCCCTTGGCACCTCAGGAACTCGAGAGTTTCTCGGCTCCGCCCGCGGCCGCTCCGGCGGCGCTGTTCGAGCACTGCGTTCGCGCGCTGGATTCGAGCCTGCGAGTTGGCGCCCACGGGCTGCCGCTGTTCGGGACCGGTGATTGGAACGACGGCATGAACCGGGTGGGTATTCTGGGAAAGGGCGAGAGTGTGTGGCTGGGGTGGTTCCTGCACGCCGCCTTGATGCGCTTTGCACCCATCGCGGAGGCCCGCGGCGCGGCCGACAAAGCCATCGGCTGGCGCCAGCACGCATCCGCGCTGCGACAGGCCATCGAGCGCGAGGCATGGGACGGGGACTGGTATCGGCGCGGCTATTACGACGACGGCGCGGTCTTAGGATCGGTGTCGAGCGATGAATGCCGGATCGACTCCATCGCGCAATCCTGGGCGGTAATCTCCGGTGCGGCCGAACGCGGCCGCGCGCTTCGCGCCATGTCCGCCGTCGACACCCAACTGGTCAGCCGCAGCGATGGGCTGGTGAAGTTGTTCGCGCCGCCGTTCGACCACACTTCCCACGACCCCGGCTATATCAAGGCGTACCCACCCGGTCTGCGCGAAAACGGCGGCCAGTACACGCACGCATCCCTGTGGACGACGCTGGCGTTTGCGCTTCTCGGGGACGGCGACCGTGCGGGTGAACTGTTCTCGCTGTTGAATCCGATCAATCACTCCAGTACCTGCGCCGACATCGACCGCTACAAAGTGGAGCCCTACGTGGTTTGCGCCGATGTTTATTCCGCCCCGGCGCACATCGGCCGCGGCGGCTGGACTTGGTATACCGGTTCGGCAGCCTGGATGTACCGCACCGCCGTGGAAGGCATCTTGGGTATTCATCTGCGGGCGGGCACCCTTCACGTCGACCCTTGCATACCGCGCGCCTGGGCGGGATTTGAATTTACCTACAAGTTCGGGTCTTCGCGCTATCGCATCACGGTCAAGAATCCCCGCGGCGTCAGTCGCGGAGTGGTCCAAGCCTCTCTCGACGGCAAGGACGTCGGCCGCACGCCATGTGCCATCGATCTCATCGATGATGGCCGACACCATGACGGCGAGATCACGCTGGGTTGACGCGGAATTTCTATTCGGCGGCGGATTTCGATTTGAGCGCACCCATCGCTTTGGCCATCAGGATTTTCGCCACGGCACTCGCCGGTACCAACTTCAGCAATCTCAACGCCAGCGCGGGGCGTGCCAATAAAAGCCCGCTTGCCAATGCTCCCAGGGTGCCTAAGCCCCGCCCGCTCAACAGTGTCCGCATGATGCGGCTGCGCGGAAATCCGCCCGTGCCTTCGCCCGGCATGCCACCGCGGCCCTTATCGCCCGGCGGCGGGTCGAGGATGGAGCGCAGTTCCTCGCGGGATTGCGCCAGCCTTGCGTGTATCAGGCTTCTGGCAGAGGCGTCGCGGTCGTCCATGAATCAATCCTCGTCCGAGGATAGTACACGCTCGAGAATGACGCGGTCTTCCTGCCATTCGCGCCGCACGTCGGTGAACAGCGCAGAGCGCTTGCGCGCCAGCCGGGAGCCATAGATGAGCGCGCCGATGGCGATGCATACGAAGCCGCCGCACATCCAGGCGATGGCGGCAACGCGATAAGCCGTATCCCAGGTATAGGCAATGACGCCGAGACACGCCATGAACAACGCAAACAGCACGCACACCGCGCCAATGGCCGATACCACCACTCGGGCGGCAAGCTCGCGCTGCGCCTTCGCCAGGTCCAGTCCGGCCAGCTCGACATAGGCACCGATATGGCGCATCAGCGCAGGGGCGGCTCTCGGCAGTGACCATAGCCCTCGCACGCGCGCCTAGAATCCTTAGAAACCCTTGGATCGGCGCGTCGCCAAAATACCCACCACGGCCCCGACCAGCGCTGCGATGCCGATCGCCTGCCAAGGACTTTCGCGAACATAGTCGTCCGCCGTGGCGGCCACGTCCTGTGCCTGGCGACGGAGGGTATCCGCGCTCTCGGAAAGACTTTGCTTCGTGGCATCCACGGCGCGCTGAACTTTGCTGCGCACGCGAACCACGTCGGCGTCCTTGAGGTCCGCGATACGTGCCATGAGGTCTTCAACATCCGCGATCAGATTCTTGATCTCGCTGGAGGCGGCGGCCTTGATATCCTGCACGCCGTCGCTCAGATCGTTCTTCACGCGGCGACCGGTGGCGCGAATTTGGTCAGCCGTATTGTCAAAGTTTGCTTCCATCGCGTTCTCCTGTGTGCGTCGGCCAGGCGGCCGCCCTTACCTATCGCGCGCACTATGCGGCGCAGCGCAGCCTTGGGGGCATCGGTTCGCCTCGGGCCCGGCTGTAGGATTAGCCTCACATTAGACCCAACGCGGATACGCGGCAACTTTATATGGAAATCCCCTGTCCGGAATTCAATCCCTGTCGCCTGTCGCGATCAATTCCTCGTCCCGAGATCAATGTTTCGAAAGATGCGCCTCACAGATTTCGTGCAGCACTTCCGGCAGGCGTCCGTAGTCGCGGGCCTTGTCCAAAAAGTGGGTTGCGCCGAGCGCAATCGCCGCATTCTTGTACTCCGGCAGATCATAGTTGGTCAGCACGATGATCCGCGGCTTCTGCTGCGCGGTCGCGAGCGCGCGCATCACCCCGAATCCCGTACCCTGCTTCAGATGCAGGTCCAGGATGATGACGTCGATGGCATCGCGCTTGACGGCCGCCAGTGCCGCCGCCTCGGTGTCGGCAGTCCCGATCAATTCTACGTCGGAAATTTGTCGGATGGCCTCGGTAAGCCGTTCGGTCAGGACTTTGGAGTCTTCGACCAGCAATACCCGCAATGAGCGAACCATCAACATGTCGCCCGCGTCGGTCTTGCATGGTTAGGTGTGCTCACGTCGGTACTACTGGATGAGTCCGTTGCGCAGGGCATAGGACGTGATGTCGGCATTGGCCGTAAAGCTCATCTTTTCGAGAATGCGGCTCCGATAAGTGCTGACGGTTTTCACGCTCAGGCTGAGTTCGTTGGCGATGTCCGAGACGCCGCGGCCCGCCGCCAGTTTGCAAAAAATCTGGAATTCGCGCGTGGAGAGCCGGGCATGCAGCGGTTTATCGGGGTCGCCGTCCAGATCGGCCACCAGGATTTCGGCGAGAGCGGCGCTGACATAGCGCCGCCCGGACAACACCGTGCGCACCGCCTTCATCAGTTCGTCGGGCGCGCTGTCTTTCGACAGATAACCGCTGGCACCCGCGCGCAACACGTTCACGGCATACTGTTGCTCGGGCAATCCGCTCATCACGAGCACCCGCACGCTGGGATGTCCGGTCTGTATGTGGCGCAGAATGTCGAGCCCGCTGCGGTCCGGCATGTGAATATCGAGGAGCACGAGATCCCACTCCGATTCGCGCAGCGCATCGAGCGTTTCGTTCCCGCTGGCGGCTTCCCCCACGGCGTTGATGCTCGGATCAGCTTCGAGGAATTGCTTGAATCCCGCCCGGACTACCGCATGATCGTCTGCGATCAGTACTCTTGACACGTTAAAATCTCCATCGCCCCGCGCAACTTCAGGAGTTCGCGCATTCCTGACTTTGTGAATATCCGTTGAGCTTGTTATACAGCGTCTTGAGGCTGCAGCCCAGCGCATCGGCGGCGCGCCGCTTGTTGCCCTTGAAATGATCCAGCGTCGCTTCGATCAGGGATCGCTCCACATCGTAGATGCGCGATCCGACGCGAATGTCCAGGTGCTCGTGATCGTACCCGACCGCGGACTGCTCGACATCCGCGGCGTGATCGGCGCCCCGATTGCCGTTCTGGAGCAGCGGCGCCAGTTCCAGAACACTGTCGCTGAGAATGAACGCGCGCTCGATGCAATTCTTGAGTTCTCGAACATTGCCCGGCCAGGAATGCTGCTGCAACGTCATGTGCGCCTGCGGCGACAAGCGCTTCTGTGTCGCCGCTTGCGCGTTGAGTTCGGATAGAAAATGATTCGCCAGCAGTTCGACGTCGTCCCCGCGATTGCGCAACGGCGGCATTTCGATGGGAAAGACCGCCAGCCGATACAACAGATCTTCGCGCAGTTGTCCGGCTTGCGCGGCGGTCAGCGGACAACGATTGGTGGCGGCGATGACCCGCACGTCGCAGCTGTATTCGGTACTGGCTCCGACGCGGTAGAATTTGCGCGACTCGAGCACGCGCAGCAGCCTTGTCTGCATCTCCAAGGGCATCTCCGTAATCTCATCGAGCAGCAGCGTTCCGCCGTGGGCCCGCTCGAACACGCCGGCGTGCCCACGCACGGCACCGGTGAAGCTGCCCTTTTCGTATCCGAACAATTCGGCTTCGATCAGTCCCGCCGGAATCGCACCGCAATTGATCGCGAGGAAGGGCTGGTGCCGGCGCGCACTGTGTTCGTGAATCATGCGCGCGGCCAGCTCCTTGCCTGATCCGCTTTCGCCGGTCAATAGGATGCTGGCTTCGGTTGGACCCACCCGCTCGATCAGACGAAATACCTCCTGCATCGCAGCGGAGGAGCCCAGTAGCGGACCCATGGATTCCGAGGATTCCCTGGACTGCAAAGGAGCGTGTATCTGCTGCGGGGAAAATTCATAGCTGACGCTGTTCATTACAAATCTCCTGCTGAGCGCGCTGTAATCGCGATAATCGCGTCGTGTAATCGTTACACGCGACACCCGACAATTTGTAACCTGTGCCGTCTGTGCTAACCAGGGCTCCGGGCTGATCCTCGGCTCGGAATTCATGCCCTCGGATGTCGGTGTTTGTCTGACAAGCGCATGCAAGGACTTGAAACCTAAGGCTGCATCAAGCTCGACAGAACGGCGATGGCGCCCCCGCGCGCCCAAGACCTAGGGATGGCACATCCTATGCACTCAATCGGCCGCGCCGCAGCGCCAGCAGGTGGTGAACTGCGGCTCGAGCAATTCGCCGCACTGGCTGCAGGTCCAAGGAGTGCCCACCGGGGCGGTGGCGGCTCTTTCCAGCGCCCGCAGCGCAGCCGGCTCCAACGGATCTTCTACCCACAGCTGCGGCCAAGTTTCCCACAGCGGCAAGTCCCCCAAGGCACCGGCCAGGTATTGATTGCGCAGTTCGCTGTCGATCCCCGCGGCCGTCAGCACGTTGCGCGCATGGGCCACTTGAATTAGGGATGCGGCACGAAACACTCGTTTCACGGCTCTCCTAGCGCAGCGATTTCAAAAAAGCGCCTACGTCCTCGCCCCGCTCCAGCGCCTCCACCAAGGCCGAACCCACGACCACGCCGTCGACATGCGGCGCCAGTCGGGCGACTTGCCGGGCCGATCGAATACCGAATCCCGCACACACCGGCACGCGGGAAAGCGCCTTGACCCGGTCCATGTACTCGAGCACATCGGCCGGTACGTCACCGAATTTCCCATCCGCAGACTTACCGGTCGTGCCCGTCATGGTCACCGCGTACACGAATCCCTTGGCCTCGCGGCACAGCATGCTCAGCCGCTCGGGCGGGGTCACCGGCGTCACCATTTGCACCAGAGCCAAGCCTTCGCCTGCCAACGCGTGGTGCAAGTCGCCGCTCTCCTCGAACGGCAGATCCGGCACGATAAACCCCGCAACCCCGGCGTCGCGCGCGGCGCGCGGCAACTCGATGATGCCGAACGCCAGCAACGGATTTAAGTAACTCATCAGCAGAACCGGCGCGCTGTGGCGCGGTTCGATGGATTTCAGTTCATCGAGTATCCACGGCAACGTCACTCCGTCGGCCAGCGCGGCGAAGCTCGCCCGCTGAATGGTGGTACCGTCCGCCATGGGATCGCTGAAGGGAACGCCGATTTCGACCACGTCGCAAACCGCGGCGACGGCGGCGAGGCTGTCCTTGAAATGCCGGCGCGTTGGAAATCCGGCGGTCAAGTAACCCACCAAGGCCGGACGGCCCTTCGCCACGGCGGCCTGAATGGCCGCGGAAATTCGCTCGCTGGGGGAAGTCATCGGCCCGGAATCGCGCGGCTGTTTCATCGGTGCAGTGCTTTCAGCAAGGTGTTTTGCAAAATCGGCATGTCCTTGTCGCCTCGGCCCGAGCAGCCGATGAGAATGTGCGCCCCGGGATTCTTCTCCGCGAAACGCCGCGCTCCGGCAAATGCGTGCGCGCTTTCGATGGCCGGCAGAATGCCTTCGTACTTGGCGCACTCGGCCAGCGCATCCAGCGATTCCGAATCGGTCGCCGATTCGTAGCTGACGCGCCCGCTGTGCATGAGGTACGCATGCTCCGGGCCGACACCTGAGTAATCCAGCCCTGCGGATACGGAGTGAGTCTCGCGCACCTGGCCGAAGGCATCCTGCAGGATGAGGGTGTAGCTGCCTTGCAGAACACCGGGGGTGCCGTAGGTGAGCGACGCGGCGTTGTCGCCGAGACCGGCACCGCGGCCGCCGGCTTCCACCCCGAGCAGTTGCACGCCGGCGTCGGCCAAAAAGGGATGGAACAGTCCGATGGCATTCGAGCCGCCGCCCACGCAGGCCACCGCAACATCCGGCAGGCGTCCGGCGGCCTCCAGCATTTGCGCGCGCGCCTCGCGGCCTATCACCGACTGCAGCTCGCGCACCAGGTAGGGATAGGGGTGCGGCCCCACCGCAGAGCCCAAGGAATAATAGGTGCCGTCCGGGTCGGATACCCAGTCGCGCAGCGCCTCGTCGATCGCCGCGCGCAAGGTTTGATCTCCGCCGGTGACCGCGACCACGGTGGCACCCAGCAACTTCATGCGATCCACATTGGGCGCCTGCCGTTGCACATCGACCGCACCCATGTACACGGTGCAGGGCATCCCCAGCCGCGCCGCTGCCGCCGCACTGGCGACACCATGTTGGCCCGCGCCGGTTTCCGCAATGATGCGTTTGGCGCCCAGCCGTTTGGCCAGCAGCGTTTGGCCGACTGCGTTGTTGATCTTGTGCGCGCCGGTGTGTGCCAGGTCCTCGCGCTTCAGCCACACCTGCGCGCCCCAGCGCTTGGCCAGCGCGGGCGCGTGCGACAGCGCCGTGGGGCGGCCCACCCAGGTCTTGAGCTCGTGCAGGAACTCGGCCTGGAAGTCTGGATGGTGCAGGTGAGTCTCGATGCCGGCTTGCAGCCGATCGAGCGCAGGCACCAGGGTTTCAGGGACATAACGGCCGCCGAATGCGCCGAAGCGGCCCTTGCCGTCGGGCAAGGTGACCGGCTCGGCGGCGGCGCGGCGCGGTGAACTCATGACTCGCTCTCCAGGTGCGCGGCGGCGGCGCGTGCCGCTCGCACGAATTCGTGAATTTTAGCCGGATCCTTGACGCCGGGCTCCGATTCCACGCCGCTGCTCACGTCCACACCGAAGGGACGCACCGCTTGAATGGCCTCGGCCACATTTTGCGCCGACAAACCGCCGGCCAGAATGACTTCGGTCTGCCGCGCGAGCTCGGACGCGCGGCCCCAATCGGCAAGTTCGCCGATACCGCTGGACGGGCCTTCGAACAGCATGCGCATCGGCAAAGGACTGGGTGTTTTGCGCCCGAAACGCACCACGGGCAGCACCTTGACGTGCGCGGGAATCTTCAGCTCCCGCAGATCTTCGATATCGGTTTGGAAATAGTCCGGCTTCAGGATGCGGCAGATCTCGTCGACTTTCATTTGCAAGGGATGCTGCGCCACCGCGATGCGCAGAATACCCGGCGGCGCAAGCGCCGCCAGTTGAGCCGCCTGCCCGGGTGTAACCTGCCGCGGGCTCGGCGCAAAGACGAAACCGATGGCATCGACGTTGGCATCCGCTGCCGCGCCGACTGCATCGGCATCGGTGATGCCGCATATTTTGATCCACATGCTGAGAAGTGTAGCCATTTAGCTTTCCACTGTCCGCGCCGCCTCCAATATTTCGCGCAGTAATTGCGCGGGCTCGCCGGAACTCATGAGCGCGGTGCCGATCAGCGCCAAGCGATAGCCGAGCCGCTTCATGCGCCCCGCATCGGCGCCCGTTGCCACGCCGCTTTCAGCCACCGCGGGCCACCCGCGGGGCAGCCGCGGCGCCAGCGCCTCGAATCGTGCCGGCACCACCTCCAGGGTGTTGAGATCGCGGCAATTGATGCCGATGAGGATTTGTTCCCCCGCCGCTTCACCGGCGCGTGCGGTATGGCGCGGCCTCATGAGTTCTTCGGCCGCCGCCAAGTCATCGGTATCGAAGGCCTCCAGCAGTACGAACATTTTCTGCTCCGCCGCCGCGTCCAGCAGCTGCGACAGCTGCGAGCGCGACAGCATGCGCACGATTGCCAAGACGCCGCCCGCGCCCGCTGCCCGCGCCTCCAGCACCTGGTAGGGGTCGACCAGGAAGTCTTTGCGCATCGCCGGTACGCCCAACCCCTGAAGCGCCGCCGCAGCCTGCCGCAGGTGCTCGAGAGATCCGTCGAATCGCGAGGGTTCGGTGAGCACGGAAACGGCGGCCGCGCCGCCGCGTGCATACGCGGCCACTCTCGCCAGCCAGTCATCGCCCCGCTCGCTCAAGGAGCCTGCCGCCGGCGATCGCAGTTTCAACTCGGCGATCACATCGAATCCTGCCGCCGACAGGCGCAGCGGCGGACTGCGCGGCGCCGCCTTGGCGCGTTGCTCGAGCGCGGCGAACGATTCATGAGCCGTTGCCTGCTTGACCCGCAGCGCGCTGGAGCGCGCCATCTCGTCGAGAAATCCGCTCATGGAATGGCCTTTGAATTCACCGAGTGCACCGCAAAGGCGCGCAGCCGCTGCAGCCAGGCCAGCGCCTTGCCGCTGGCCACGACAGCGCGTGCCAGGGCGATGCCGCCCCCGATGGATTGCGCCCGGCCGGCGATCATCAAAGCCAGTCCACATTGCAATACCAAGGTGTCGTGATGCGGACCTTGATCGCGACCCTCGAATACGTCCATCAAAGCCTTGAGGTTGGCCCGCGCATCGCCGCCCGCCAGATCTTGGGCGCTACAGCGCGCAATACCCAACCGCTCGGGATCGATCTCCTGACGGGTGATCTGCCGGCCCTGAATGTCGTAGGCCACGAAGGCACCGATCGGTGTCGCTTCGTCCCACCCGCCGGCGCCATGCACCACCCAGCCGCGCTCGATCTCCATGCCCGCCAGCGTTCCGGCCATCAGCTCTGCGGTCGGTGCGTCGTAGGCGCCGACCAGCAAAAAGCGCGGCGCGGCGGGATTGGTCAATGGACCCAGCAGGTTGAAGACGGTGCGAATCCCCAGCGCGGTTCGAATAGGGGCGAGCGCCTTCATGGCAGGATGAAAGTAGGGCGCGAAGAGAAAGGTGAATCCGGTGGCCACGAAACACTCCGCCGCCCGGTACTCGTCCAAGGGCAGCGTGAACCCCAGGGCTTCCATCAAGTCCGCGCTGCCGCTGCGGCTGGAGATCGAGCGATTGCCATGCTTGACCACCGGTAGCCCACAGGCCGCGGCCAACAGCGCCGCGCCCGTGGACAAGTTCAGGCTTCCGGAGCCATCACCTCCCGTGCCCACGATATCGATGGCGTCGATCGCCGCGGGCAGCGCAGGCTTGACCGCCAGTGCGCGCATCGCGCCGGCGAAACCGCGGACTTCGTCGGCCGTAACACTTTTGGCGCGCAGCGCTGCCAACAACGCACCCGCCACGGCGGGCGCCAGATCCGGCGCCGTCAGGGTGTGGAGCAGAGCCGCCGCCTGTACCTCGCTCAACGAGCGCCGCTCCAGCAGATGTTCCAGTATCTGGCGCGGAGTGCTCAATTGAGGCGGAGCGCCCGCTCGAGGCACGCTCATTTGAGGAAGTTGCCGATCAGCTGCGGACCATCGGGCGTGAGCACGCTCTCGGGATGGAATTGAACACCTTCGATCGGCAACGATCGGTGACGCACGCCCATGATTTCGCCTTCGGCGGTGCGCGAGGTCACTTCGAGAACGGCAGGGATGCTGTCGGCCTCTGCGATCAGCGAGTGATAGCGGCCGGCCTCGAAGTCCTGGCGTATGCCGGCGTAGAGGCCCTTGCCGTCGTGCGCAACCGCAGAGACCTTGCCGTGCATCAATCGCGCCGCGCGAACCACCTTGCCGCCGAACACTTCGACCAACGATTGGTGGCCGAGGCATACCCCGAAAATCGGGATGCGGCCGGCGAAGGCTTCGATCATGCGCATCGAGACGCCAGCGTCGCGCGGCGTGCCCGGTCCCGGCGAAATGACCAGATGCGTGGGGTTTCGCTCGAGAGCCCGCGTCACGCTGATGGCATCGTTGCGATGGACATCCACTTCGGCTCCCAGCACCAGGAACGCCTGGACCAAGTTGTAGGTGAAGGAATCGTAGTTATCGATGAGCAATACTTTGACCGCCATTTAAAGACCCTCCGCCGCTAGCTCGAGGGCGCGGCGCAGCACCGCGCTCTTTGCCATCAACTCGGCGTACTCGAGCTTGGCGGAGCTGTCGGCGACGATGCCGCCCCCCGCTTGGTAACTATAGGTATCGCCGCGAAACACCAGGGTGCGGATCGTGATCGCCTGATCCATGTCGCCCTGCCGGCCGAAGTAACCCACCGTGCCTCCGTAGAGCTGGCGGCCCACCGGCTCGAGCTCATCGATGAGTTCCATGGCGCGAACCTTGGGAGCACCCACCAGCGTGCCGGCGGGAAAGGTCGCCGCGAACAGGTCGAGAGCATCTTGCCCCGCGGCCAACCGGCCCTTCACGCCGCTGACGATGTGCATGATGTGGCTGTAGCGTTCGATCACGCGATAGGGATCGACGGACACCGATCCTGCCACGGCGACTCGCCCCAGATCATTGCGCGCCAGATCCACCAGCATCACGTGCTCGGCGTTTTCCTTCGGATCGGCCAGCAATTCCGCCTGTAGTGCGGCGTCCTGCGCCTCATCCGCACCGCGCGGACGAGATCCGGCGATGGGCCGCAGTTGCGCATGGCCGCCATGGCATTTCACCAGCGCTTCGGGCGACGATCCCACGACGGTGATATCGCCAAGTTCGCAAAAGAACATATAGGGTGAAGGATTCAGAAGTCGGAGTGCCCGATAGGCCTCGAAAGGGGCGAGCGCGTGGCTTCCCTCGAAGCGCGACGCCAGGACCAGCTGATAAACATCGCCCGAGGCAATGTGCTCCTGTGCGCGCCGCACCCGAACGGCGTGCGCTTCTTCGGTCAAGGATGGTGTCGCCAGCGAGAATTTTCCGGGCGCCAAGATGGTGGGTACTGCGCCACGCAGTGCGCGAATGACCTCGCGGCGCAGGCTTTGCCGCTCCGCATCGCTGCCGTCATGCAGCAGCGCGACACCGCGCGTGAGATGATCGAATACCAGCAGCGATCGCGGCGCCACGTAGTGGGCGTGCGGAGTTTCGCCGGCATCGAGACTTCGGCCGGCCACCCGTTCGAAGTAACGCACCGCATCGTAGGCGGTGTATCCCACCAGGCCGCCCAACAGCGGAACGCCGGGAATTTGCGGACCGGGACTGGGTGCGCGTGCCAGCGCCGTACGCAGCACATTCAAGAACTCCTGCTTCGTGCTGGGCCGAGGCAAGCGCTCGGCGCCGATGCTTGCGCCCTTGGCCTCGATTTTCACTTCCAGGCAGTCGCCGAAGCCGATGAAGGAATAGCGTGCCAGCCGCTCGCCCCCCTCGACGCTCTCCAGCAGGAACCGGGGCCGAAACGGTGCCAGTTTCAAATACGCCGAGACCGGCGTATCGAGATCGGCGGCAATGTCAAAAGGCGATTTCATTCAATGGCACATTCCACGGGCGATAAAATTCCAGGCAAAATGCACGGGCAATAAAAAACCCATCCCCACTTTTGAGCGGAGATGGGTTCTGGATTCAAAACACCGAAAACTTAAGCGACCAGCCCACTCCTTAAGAGAGGCGCCACCACCAGGTCTTGCTGAGGATGCGTGCGGTCGACATGGGGCAAGTATCGCCGCTCCGCAGCGGCAGCGTCAACTGCAAAATCTGTCGCCGGTGGTCATTTCCCGCCCGCCGGCTCGAGGTTTTTCCTGTATTTGCGGGTCAGTTCGACGAATCGGGGCGTAAGGCCGATGTCTTCGTACACCGGGTCGCCCTGATCGTCATGCGAAATCACCTTCGGGCCTTTTTCATAGGGCATGGCGCCGGCGATTTCGTCGAGGCTCGCTTGGAGTAGATCGGTGAGGAGTTCTTCGATCGGCTGGCCGGGGAACAGCTCGGCCAAGGCATGAAGCCTCGCCGCATCGTCGAGCGGCAAGCGGATCGAATACTCCTTGACGGTCCTCACGGGCGCCGCCGGCTTCTTCCATCGATCGAGCAAGGGCTTGAATTTCACGAGGACTCCGCCATACCGGACTTGCGACCCTTAAGATTATAGCCCCGGGGACATTTCATCAGCGCCCAATCCAGCTCCAGAGTGTTTGCCTACACCATCCGCGCTTTGGCGTTGGTATGGAGCACCAACAAGACCTTGAGCATCAGCCTCGGTCTGCTCACGCTGGCGGCCGGCGTGCTTCCGGCAGGCGTCGCCTACGTGGGTGCCCAAATCGTCGATGCCGTGATTCACGCCGCGGATCTACATCGGCTCACCGGAACGACACGGCTCACGAGCGTGGTGCATTACGTCGCCCTGGAGGCTTTGCTGGTCGCCGCCACCTCCATGGCGCAACGGGGAATTTCCCTCGCCCAATCGCTGCTTCGCGCGCAACTGGGCCAGCGCGTCAACGTCATGATTCTGGAGAAGGCGCTGACGCTGGAACTGACCCAATTCGAGGACTCCGAGTTTTATGACAAGTTGACGCGAGCGCGCCGCGAGGCCTCCAGCCGCCCCTTGAGTTTGGTGATGCGCACCTTTGCCCTGGGCCAGAACGCAGTGTCGCTGATGTCCTTCGGCGGACTGCTGTTTCATTTCTCGCCCTGGGCGGTGGTGCTGCTGATCGTGGCGGGCTTGCCGGCATTCCTCGCAGAGGCGAAATTCTCAGGCGAGGCCTTCCGGCTCTTTCGCTGGCGCGCGCCCGAGTCGCGCATGCAGATCTACTTGGAATCGGTGCTTGCCCGGGAGGACTACGCAAAGGAGGTCAAGCTCTTCGATCTCGGACCCCGATTCCTCGATCGTTACCGGGACATCTTCCGACGCCTGTATCGCGAGGATCGCGACTTGACCCTGCGCCGTGACGTCTGGGGCTTCGGTCTCGGCGTGGTCGGCATCGCAGCGTTGTACGGCGGGTACGTATGGATCGCGGCGGAGACCGTACTCGGCGCCATGACGGTGGGTCAAATGACCATGTACCTGATGCTGTTTCGCCAGGGGCAGTCTGCCGTGAGCGCCGCGCTGTCGGCGGTGAGCGGCCTGTACGAAGACAATCTGTACCTGTCCAATTTGTTCGAATATCTGGAGCAGCCGGTCGGCCGCGGCTCGGCGGCCGGACTCAAGGGGGCAGGACCTAATCCGGGTGACGGCGTTCGTTTCGAGGGCGTGGAATTCGTCTACCCTGGCGCGTCCGCCCCGGCGTTGTCCGGAGTCGATTTGCATGTTCGTCCCGGGCAGAGCCTCGCGCTGGTGGGACAGAACGGCTCAGGCAAAACCACGTTGATCAAATTGCTCACGCGGCTTTACCAGCCCACGCGGGGCCGAATCCTGCTGGACGGCCTCGACCTCAACGACTGGGACGAGGACACCCTGCGCCGGCGCATCGGCGTCATTTTTCAGGACTTCGCGCGCTATCAAATGTTGGTGGGCGAGAACATCGGTGCCGGCGACGTCCGCGCCTTTGACGATGAATCTCGCTGGCGCAGTGCGGCCGCCAAGGGGCTGGCGGCCGAATTCGTCGAACAACTTCCCGAGGGCTACCGAACGCAGCTCGGCAAGTGGTTCAAGGATGGGCGTGAGCTGTCGGGCGGCCAATGGCAGAAAATCGCGCTGGCGCGCGCCTTCATGCGCAGCGAGGCCGATATCCTGGTGCTGGACGAGCCCACCGCCGCCATCGATGCCGGCGCGGAAGCAGAGGTTTTCGAGCACTTCCGCGAACTGACGCGCAATCGCATCGCCATCGTCATTTCGCATCGTTTTTCGACGGTGCGCATGACCGATCAAATATTGGTGTTGGAGGAAGGCCGCATCGTCGAGCGCGGCAGCCACGAAGCGCTGATGGCGGCCGATGGCCGGTATGCCAAACTATTCACTTTGCAGGCACGCGGGTATCGTTAGCCCATGAAATCCACGTCCTTGGGCCTAAGTATGGCCCTTTCCCTCCTGATGCTGGCCGGATGCCATCGCGGCCCGTCGCCGAACGGCAGCGCGGGCGCCAATGCCTTACCGGCCGCATCAGACGCTCCGGTGGTGCCGGCCGCTTCGGGGGGCAAGGTTATGCTGGGTAGCTACCGCGTCGTTCTGGACACGCCGGGGGGCGAGCTGCCCTTTGGTCTCGATCTCGTGCAGGAAGGTGCCGGCGTTGCCGGTTACCTCGTGAATGGCCGGGAGCGGCTGCCGCTTCGCGAGGTCAAGATCGACGGTACGCATCTGGAAATCCGCATGCCGGGATACGAGAACCTACTCACCGCCGATGCCGCGGGCGATCGATTGCGGGGCGAAATCTACCTGGTCAAGCTCGGCGACAAGAACCAAGACAAGAATCAGCATGTGCCGCTCAAAGCCGCTCTGGGCGAAAGCTACCGTTTCTTCGCAAGTTCGGCGACCGACAATGCCGACTTGTCGGGACGGTGGGCGGTCACCTTCACCGAGGATGACGGCAAGGCGGAGCCCGCCGTCGGTGAGTTCAGCCAGACCCATGACGCCGTCAGCGGCACCTTCCTGACCACCACCGGCGATCATCGTTTTCTGGCCGGCCAGGTAAAGGGCGATGAGCTGTATCTCTCGACCTTCGATGGGGCGCATGTATTTTTGTACAGGGCGCGGCTCATGCCGGACGGCACTCTCGCCGGTGATTTTTGGTCAGGCCTCGCCTACCACGAAAAATGGACCGCGAAGCGTGATACCAAGGCGGTGCTCCCCGACGCCTATGGGCTTACTGCCATGCGCCCGGGAATCCGGCACTTCGATTTTGCTTTCCCGGACCTGTCGGGCACGACCGTTTCATTCCAAGATCCGCCGTTTCGCGGCAAGGTGCTCATCGTGGCCCTGGCGGGCAGCTGGTGCCCGAATTGCCATGACGAAGCGGCATTCCTCGCGCCTCTCTATAAAGACTATCGGGGCAAGGGATTGGAAATAGTCTCGCTGATGTTCGAGCACTTCGGCGACTTTCCGCGGGCGGCGCAGGCCACCATGCGCTTCCGGCAGCACTACGGAATCGAATACACCACCCTGATTGCCGGCGTCTCGGATAAGGATGAGGCGGCCAAGAAGCTGCCTATGCTTCAGAGCATCGTTGCCTTTCCGACGACCATTTTCATCGATCGCAAGGGCAACGTGCGCAAGATCTACACCGGCTATTCCGGGCCGGCCACCGGTGAGCACTACGTACAGTTCGTGAATGAAGTGAAAGCCACCCTCGATCAGTTGCTGGCGGAGTCGTAAATGCCCTCGTTCGACGTGGTATCGGAAATCGATACGCATGAATTGACCAACGCGGTCGACCAAGCGGTGCGCGAGCTGACCCAGCGATTCGATTTCAAGGGAACTGACGCCAGGTTCGAACTCGAGGAAACCACGGTGACCATGACGGCACCGGCCGATTTCCAGCTCAAGCAAATGCTGGATATCCTCAAGCTGCGCATCGCCAAGCGAGGCATCGATGTCGCATGCCTCGAGGTGAAAGATCCGGAGGTCAATCTGGCCAGGGCCAAGCAGTTGGTGATACTGAAGCACGGCATCGATGCCGACGCGGGCAGAAAGGTCTCGCGCCTGATCAAGGACTCGAAGCTCAAGGTCCAGGCACAGGTCCAAGGCGACAAGGTGAGGGTCACCGGGAAGAAACGCGATGACCTGCAGGAGGCCATCGCTGTTCTACGCAAGGCGGATGTCGGCGTTCCGCTGCAGTTCAACAACTTCCGCGAGTAGGCCCCGTAGCCCCTTAAGCTTGCTTGGGCCTAAGCTCGCTCAGGCCCGCCCTTTAAGCTTGCTCCCGCATCAGGCGCACCAGCCCCAGCAGTTCGTCCCAGCTGGTGTCCGACACCGCGCAGTACTGAATGTCGCCTTCTTGCCAGAACGCCATATGGTAACCGCTGCGCGTGGTATTGGCGGGTAAGCGCCGCTCCGCGCCGCCCCAGGTAAAGACATTGATGAAATGCGAGCCGTGCTGATAGACCACCACCGCTGAACGATAATGGTCGATATAGTCGGCGCGGCCGCCGATCAGTTTGTAGCCCTGCGCTTCGAAATCCGCCACCACCGGCGAAACATCGGTATGGCCTGCGAACCAGGGCTTCACAGTGTGTTTGTCGGTGGAAACGACATCGATCAAATGATCCGGCATCAGCGAACGCACATGAGCGCTGACCAAGTCATCCGGCAACGGGTTCATCACGACAGGTACGACCAGGAAAAAAGCCAGAGCGGCGGCCAGAGCCGCACCGCCCATGCCGCTGAACGCCCCCGTCCAAAACGCCCGCCCGCCCCAGCGCGGCGCATGCACAGGTCGGGCAGCGGGCCGCGGCTTCGGCGCTACCGGCGCCGTGGCGACCGGCGTTACCGTCTGCGCCCCCTGATCGGCCGCGCTTTCCAGATCGAGAGCGCGCAGGATCTGCGCGCGCAGTGCCGGCGGGGCGGCCACATAGGGAATTTTCCGGCGCAGCGTAGTCCGCGTGCTGCCGATATCTTCCAGCAGCGCCCGGCATTCGCTGCAATGCTGCGTGTGCCGCTCGATCTCGGTGGCGGAGACGGCGTCCACCTCCCGATCGAAGTAAGCTTGCACCCGAAGCGATTCAGCGCACTGCACGAGGTTCTCCTTCCATTTCCTGTAACCATTTTGCCTTGAGGGCGGCACGCGAACGCGCCAGACGCGACATCACGGTGCCGATAGGAACATGAGTGACCGCCGCAATCTGCGCGTAGTCCATCTCCTCAATTTCCCTCAACATCAACACAGTGCGATGCTCCTCCGGCAGTGACGCCATGAGGCGCTCGAGCGCCTGTTTCTGATCCGCAAGTATCGAATCACTCTCCGGATCCGGTGTCGTCGCTATCATCGCGTGGCCGTCAACCTCATCGTTCTCCTCCGGCAACGGCACGAACGCGCGCCGTTGCTGCTGCTTCGCAGCGGTCAGATGGCAATTGCGCACGATGGTCAGCAGCCAAGACTTGGCATCGGACCCTCGCAGCGCATCGAAGCCGCGAAAAGCTCGTAGGACAGCGTCCTGCACGACATCGTCGGCGTCGCCGGGCGTATAGCACAGCCATCGCGCGAACCGGTACGCAGCGTCGAGATGAGGCAAAACCTGCTCCTCAAATCGAGCGCGCTTGTCATCCATGGTGATTAAGACTCACGGCTGGCCTACTTTATTCCCAAGCGCTGGGGTTCTTTGACGGGTGGGCCTGCCGGCGGCCCAAATCAAGCATCCGGCCTTCAAATCGGCTATCCGTAGACTTCGATGGGTACCCTCCGTTCCCCGCACTGTCCACCAGGAGGTCGATCGGCGTCCCTCCGCGCGGCGCGACAGCTCCATCGGCGAGGAAATAAGAATATGTTAAATATAAGCTCCGAACATCGACGAAGCTCGCCACGGGTTCCATGAGCGCAACTCCTCGTTCCTTTCAGGCAGTATAGCGCTGCGAACGCGTAGCCTAAAACCTGAATCTAAAGAGCCTGTCTCGTTTCAAAGCCGGGTTGGAGGGGTGGGGCGGATTCACGGGTCGGCCCGCGGGGTGCCGGCCAGGGAGGCCTAAACAAAAATACCCTTCATTCGGCTGCCGCCGGCGAGGAATCATGCAGGCAAAGGGGTGTGTATCTTGATTCGATTCCCTCTCCCGCCGGCGGCCCTTACCGTGCTGTCGGCCATGCTATTCACCATACCGGGTCCCGCTGGGGCGCAACACGCTTTCCTGCCCGAGGCGCAGTGGATCGCCTTGCGGAGCGAAGCCAGCGGCACCGCCGCGTACGAAAATCTGCGTGCCTTGACGCGTTTGCACCGCGTTCCCGCCACCGCGGAGTTCGATCAGGCGGCCGCCCTCATTCTAGATAGGGCACGGGAATATGGATTGCAGGATGCTCATGCCGAGCAATACCCCATCGACGGCAGTATCCACTATGGGCTGATGCGTTCGCATGTGGCGTGGACCGTCGAAGGCGCGCGTCTGTGGCAGATCGAACCGCAACATACCTTGCTTGCCGATTGGTCGAGCGATCCCATTCGGCTTGCCGACTACAGCCACAGTGCCGATGTCGAAGCGCCGCTGGTGGATGTGGGCGCCGGAACATCGGCGAACGACTATGCCGGCAAGGAGGTGCGCGGCAGGATGGTTCTCGCCGACGGGGTGCTATCCACCGTCCAGCGTCTGGCGGTGATGAAGTACGGCGCCGCGGGCATTATCAGCGACATGCCCAATCAGACGACCGCTTGGTCCGGTCTCGACACGTCCATCGTCCGATGGGGGCATCTGGACGGCTCGCTGCCGAAGGGCTTTGCCTTCATGGTATCGCGCGCCACGGCGGCCGGTCTGCGCGCGCAACTGCGGTCCGGAACACCGGTGGTGCTGGGAGCCCACGTCAAAGCCGAGGTAGGGCCTGGCCACTGGACGGTGGTGACGGCCACGATTCCCGGTACCGATGCCGGCGCGGGGGAAATCGTCTACAGCTGTCATTTGGATCATCAACGGCCGGGGGCCAATGACAACGGCAGCGGCTGCGTCACCATTCTCGAATCGGCCCGAATGCTCAGCCGCTTGATCGGCAACGGCAGCCTGGCGCGCCCGCGGCGCGGCTTGAGATTCATCTGGGGACCGGAGGTGGAAGGCACCATGGCTTATCTGAGTGCCCACCCCGATATCCGCCGCGTCATGCGTGCAGATGTGCACATGGACATGGTCGGCGGCGATCCTTTCAAGAACAAGTCGGTGCTGCATGTGACGGAAACCCCCTGGTCCCTGCCGACTTTCATTACCGACATCGGCGCCTCCTTTGCCGAGACGATCCGCGACGCTGCGACCGTTTATACCGAGGACGGCAGTCATGAGGAAGCGGCCGTGGTCGAAAGCCGGGGCGGTGCACCCGGAACACGCAATGCCTTCATCGTCGATGTGACACCGTACGCCGAAGGCAGCGATCACGATGACTACGACTCATCGACCATCGCGGTGCCCTCGCTGTATTTGCGCGACTGGCCGGACATTTATATTCACACCGATCACGACACCCTCGAGCAGATCGATGCGACGAAACTACGGCGCGTTGCGCTGCTGGGTGCGGCTTCGGGCTATACGTTCGCCGGCCTCGACGGCTCGCAATCCAGTGTGATCCTCCCCTTCCTGACGGCCCGCGCCGAACAACGCCTGGCCAAGGGATTTCAACGCGCACAACTGCTGGCGCTGGACGCCGACCGGACGCAGGAACAGGCGTCGTCCGAGGCTCACAATCTCATGAGGCAGACATTGCGCCGCGAACAGGCGGCTCTTCGGTCCTTCGCTGCATTTACTCAAAGCGATCCGCCCGAACTCGCTCCTGCCCTGGCCGCGTTGGCGACGCAGGCGGCGACTTTCAATGGCTGGCTGGACGCCATCGCGAAGCGCGGCGTGCACCTGGCTTCATCCGCCGACGCATCGTCTGGGGCACACGACGCATCGGCCGCGGCCGCGCAAGGATCAGCGCGGGGGTTCGCGCAACGATCGGCGGCGGCCGGGCACGCGGGCATGCGCATTCCGCGGCGCATTGCCGAATTCGGCCCGCTGACCTTTCAAAACGACGATGTGCTGCTCGATCGCCTAGGGCCGGAACGCGTCGGCAAGATCAAGCTGCTCAGTGGCGATTCGAGCCGCCTGGTCAATGCACAGGAGAGCGGCGCGATTTATGCCTACGAAATCGTCAACTTCGTCGACGGCAAACGGTCGGTGGCGGAGATCAGAGACGCGGTCTCCGGCGAGCTGGGTCCCGTTTCCCTCGATCTGGTCAGCGACTATCTACAGGCATGCGAAGAGGCGAAGATCATCGCATTTCGCTGACCGGCAATTTGCCGACCGGCGTTCGCGGGCCGGCAATTCGATGACTCGCAGTCGATAAACGGCATTCTCTGTCGCATGTTAATGAACCGCGGACGTCACTTGGGCGGCGGTGGGGTCGCCTTGCCGCGCTGCATGCCTTTTGAATAGATCACGGTGCCGTCGAGCTTGACGATGATGGCGTCGATGTCGTCGATGCGATTGTAGATCTCCATGGCCTTTTCCGGCCCCAGCACGAACGCCGTCTTCGACAGTCCGTCGGTGCGGGTCGCGTACGGACCGATCACCGTGGCGCTGCGCACCTTGCTGGCGGAATGGCCGGTGTGCGGATCTATGATGTGGTGGTAGCGAACGCCGCCCTCATCGAAGAACCTTTCATAGTCGCCGGAGGTCGAGATCGCGGCGTCCACCAAGGGAATGCTCGCAATCACCTCACCCTCGCCCTTGCGCGGATCGCGGATGCCCACCATCCACGGCTTGCCGAAACGATCGCCGATGATCCGGCTGTCGCCGCCGGCGGACACATAGGCGCGCGTAAAGCCTCGTGCCTTGAGCACCTCGATGCCGCAATCCACGGAGTATCCCTTGGCAATGCCGCCCAAGTCGATGCGCACGCCTTTTTGCGAGAACTGCACGGTTTGGCTCTTCGCATCGAGGATCACGTGCCTATAGTCCACGGCGGGCAAGGCCTTGGCGATCTGCGCCTCGTCGGGCCGGACATGCTTGGGGAAGTTGTACAAATAGCCGACGCTGGCATAGGTGATGTCGAAGGCCCCATCGGTAATGACCGAATACTCCTTCGCTTTGACCAACAGGTCGAACAATTCCTTGCTGATGTGCAGCGGACCGTCGGCGGCTTTGGCGTTGACTAAGGACACCTCGCTGGTCGGCTTGTACGTGCTCATCGATTCGTCGATGTGGCGCATCTCGTCGAGCAGCGCATCGATTGCCGCTTCGGCCTTCGGCCTGTCCTCCGACCACAACTCCACGGTAATGCGGGTGCCCATGATGCCGTCGGTAACGCGGCTTACCCATTCCGCGTGCGCGGGAATGGCGGCCAGAACCGCGACACTCACATAACCCATCAACACTTTGAGACTCATGGTCACTTCCTCATTGGCAATACCCAAACGTCGGTAGCCTCCGACACCGATCCGCTCACGGCAACGGGGGAATGCGCGGACAGGCTAACGAATTTTCCTGGCGCTTGCCCGCCATTGCATGACCACCAAGGCGCTGCCCACCATGCCGCCCAGGTGGGCGAAGTGGGCGATACCTGACAGCGTTCCGGTAACGCCAAAGAACAGCTCGAGGCAGGTGAAAATGGTAGCGAACAACCAGGCAGGCATGGGGATCGGCGGTATCAACGGCACGACCTTGCGGGTCGGGAACATCATCGCGTACGCCAGCAGCAAACCAAATACGCCGCCCGAAGCGCCGAGGGTAGCTCCGGCCGGCGCACCGAACAGCGCCGGCGCCATCAGTTGGGTGATGGCTGCGGTAATCACCGACGCAAAGTAGCAGACGAGCAGACGCCGTGGACCCACATAGCGCTCGATTTCCGCGCCGAACATCCACAACTGCAGCATGTTGAACGCAATATGAAAGATGTTGCCGGTGTCGTGCAGGAATGCATAAGTGACGATTTGCCACGGCTGAAAATACACATGGCCTTCGATGGGCTGCAGGGGCCACAAGGCGAAGACCATTTCCATCCAATCATTCGCCAAACCCTGCAACAGGAACACCAGGATGTTTGCGGCGACGAGAACTTTGACAGCGGTAAATTTCATTTAAGTCGCATATTCTAACCCCTCATGAACACACAACCCCCGAAAACCGTCTTTCTGGACTATGACACCGTCTCCAACGGCGATCTCGATACCGCGCGTCTCAGCGCGGCGGCCGGCGTGCTGGCCCTGTACGAATCGGACGAAGCGAAGATGGCCGAACGCATTCAGGATGCGGACATTGTTTTGGTGAACAAGCTTCGCTTGAGCCGGGAGCTGCTGCTGGGTGCCTCGCGCCTGAAATTGATCGCGCTTGCCGCCACCGGAACCAACAACGTCGACCTGAACGCCGCTTCGACGCGCGGCATCGCGGTTTGCAATGTACGCGCCTATTGCACCGCATCGGTGGTGCAGCATGTATGGGGGCTGATTCTGAGCCTCACGCAGCATACGCAGGAATTTTCGCGCCTCACCAGGAATAGCGCTTGGACGGCGGATAGGGAAGATGTCGCGCTCTCCCATCCCATCCGCGAACTGCAAGGCCGTGTCTTCGGCGTCGTGGGTTGGGGCGAACTGGGGAAGGGAGCCGCGCGCGTGGCCGAGACTTTCGGCATGCGTGTGGCGATTGCCAACCGCCGCGGCGCGGCACCCGTCGCGGATCGGCTGGATCTCGATGAGCTGCTCGCCACGGCGGACGTTCTGTCCTTGCACTGCCCGCTCACGGACTCGACGCGCGGCCTCATCGGCGCGCGCGAATTGGCGCTGATGAAGCCGGATGCACTGCTGATCAATACGGCGCGCGGTGCATTGGTCGACAGCGCGGCACTTGCCGAGGCACTCAAGTCCGGCCGGCTCGCGGGAGCAGGAATCGATGTGCTGCCGCAGGAACCGCCGGTGAACGGCGACCCGTTGCTCGGGAAAATCCCGAATCTCCTGGTGACGCCGCACATCGCCTGGGCTGCACGCGAAGCTCGGCAGCGCTGTCTCGATGAGATGGCGGCGAATATCCAGGACTTCCGCAACGGGGGCCGGCGCGGACGGGTCGTCTAGCCTGAACGATCGGGGCCTTCCCCTGGTCATGGAATGTTCGGCTAAGGCGCCCGGTCGCTTAGAAGCCCGGAATGCTCAACAGGCGCTTACCCTCGGTTGGCTTTTTTCTCCCGCTTCGCGGCGCGCTTTTCTTCCAATGTCTTCGCCGGTTTCTTCTTGTCTTCTTTCTTTCGATCCATACCTTTGGCCATGATTCACTCCTCTAGGTTGATCAACGACTAATCTTTCGCCCGGCGTCGGGCCATTATCTTCGGCTTCACGCGCCTAACTTCAGTCCCGCCGCCGGCTCGCGAGTCCTCCCGGGGCGCGGCGCCGCGATGGCGGCCAAGCGTGGCCCGCGGCGGCTTGGGCGGCTTCTCGCTGACCCGGCTCATGCGCAGCTCCCGGCCGGCCACCCTCACCTTCTGCAATTCACTGAATATCTGTTTCGGCATGCCCTCCGGCAAGTCCACATAACTATGGTCTTCGCGAATGTCCACCCGCCCGATGTGCACACCCTCTATGCCCGCTTCATTGGCAATGGCACCCACCACGTTGCCGGGCTTGATCCCATGTACCGACCCTACTTCGATGCGAAAAGTTTCCATCAATGAAGGGCCGGATCGTCGGGGCCGCTCGCTAGCGGATGGCCGTTGACGCTCCACGGACTTTCCGCGTGGCGCAGGTCGTTCACGCGGAGTCAGCGGTACATGCTCCGCGGGCCGTTCATGCTCCACGAGTCGTTCATCCCGCGCCGGCCGTTCATGCTGGGCCGGCCGTTCATGCCGCGTGGGTCGTTCCTCGCGGACGGCAGGTCGCTCGCGATCCGAGGGCCGAATGCGCTCACTGGGCCGCGCGTGATCGTCCCGGTCGAAGGATCGCGCGCTGGGCCCCGGCGCCACCGGCGCCCGCTCAGGCTTTCCCGCGAGCAACAGCGGGGTGGTCCCCTGCGATAGGGCGGCAAGGGCAGCGGCGATGTCGAGCAGCGGCAGCCCCGACTCGGCTTCCAGCTGTTCCAGCAGGGGCCGGTAGGGATCGGCTTCGCCCTTGGCGGCGGCATCGACAATGCGTTGTTTGAACTTGGCAATTCGCAGGGAGTTGACGGCGTCGACGCTGGGCAGATTCATCGGCTCGATCACTTGCCGGGTGGCTCGCTCGATGGCGCGCAGCATATTTCGCTCCCGCGGAGCAATGAATAGGATGGCCTCGCCCTTGCGCCCGGCTCTGCCCGTCCGACCGATGCGATGCACATAGGACTCGGTGTCGTACGGGACGTCGTAGTTCACCACATGCCCGATGCGTTCGACGTCGAGACCGCGCGCGGCCACGTCGGTGGCGACCAGGATATCGATCTGACCCGCTTTCAGGCGCGCCACGGTGCGTTCCCGCAGCGGCTGTGCAATGTCGCCGTTCAATGCCGCGGCGGCGAAGCCGCGGGCCTCGAGTTTTTCCGCCAGTTCCACGGTCGCTTGCTTCGTGCGGGTGAACACCAGCATGCCATCAAATGTCTCGGCCTCCAGAATGCGCGTCAACGCATCCAGCTTGTGCATGCCGCTCACCATCCAGTAGCGCTGCCTGATATTGGTCGCGGTGCTGGTCTTGCTCTTGATGGTCACTTCGACCGGCGTGCGCAGATGCTTCGCGGCGATACGGCGGATGGGCGCCGGCAGCGTCGCGGAGAACAGCGCGACCTGTCGCTGCGGCGGCGTCTGTTCGAGGATGCTTTCGACGGCATCGAGAAAGCCCATGCGCAGCATCTCATCCGCCTCGTCGAGCACCAGCAGAGTCAAGCCCGACAGCTTCAACGTTCCTCGATTCATGTGGTCGATGACGCGCCCCGGCGTACCAACCACGACGTGCACGCCGCGCCTCAAAGCGTTGAGCTGGGGCTGGTAGCTCTGGCCACCATAGATGGGCAGCACATGGAACCCCTTCAAATGCGCCGCGTACCGCAGAAATGCCTCCGACACCTGCAAGGCCAGTTCGCGCGTGGGGACCAGCACCAGCACCTGGGGCTCGTGCCGGGTAAGATCGATCTGGGTCAGCGCGGGAAGCGCGAATGCGGCGGTCTTGCCGGTCCCGGTCTGCGCCTGACCCAGCATATCCTTGCCGGACAGAAGCACCGGAATGGTCTGCGCTTGGATCGGCGAAGGCGACTCGTAACCGACGTCGGCAAGCGCGCGCAGCACCGCCTCCGATAGCGCGAGATCGCGGAAGCTCGCGGTACTTTCAATCGAGTCCACCGGGATTGCGCTCATAGGGAATGCCTTGGAAGGTAATGCGCAAGTCTAGCGGTTTAGCCGGGTATTGCTACCATAGTCGTCATGGGACGCATATTCGAAGTCAGAAAACACGCGATGTTCGCTCGCTGGAACCGCATGGCCAAGCAGTTCACCCGGGTCGCGAAGGACATCGCGATCGCCGTGCATGCCGGGGGTGCCGATCCGGCGTCGAACCCTACCTTACGCCGGGTGCTGCAAAATGCCCGCGCCGTCAACATGCCCAAGGACAAGACCGACGCGGCGATTCGCCGCGCGTCCGGCAAGGATGCGGCCAATTACACCGAAATCCTCTACGAGGGCTATGCGCCCCATGGCGTGGCGCTGCTGGTCGAAACCGCTACCGACAACCCGACTCGCACGGTCGCAAGTCTGCGCAACATCTTCACGAAAGGCGGGGGCAACATGGGCACCACCGGCAGCGTCAGTTTTCTGTTCAAGAAAATGGGCGTATTCCGTGTCGATCCGGCGCATGTCAAGGACCACGACGAGCTCGAACTGGATCTCATCGACCATGGCCTCGAAGAAATGGGCGACAGCACCGGGGACAAGGGCGAGCCGCAATTGGTGATTCGCGGCGCGTTCAACGATTTCGGCAGGTTGCAGGAGGCCCTGGAACGCCGCGGCATCACACCGCTCTCCGCCGAGCACGAATACATCTGCTCCATGCCCATCGAGCTGCCGGAGGAATCCGCGAAAGAGGTATTGGAATTGATCGATAAACTGGAGCAGGACGACGACGTCCAGAAGGTGTTTCACACCCTGGCCTAACCTTCAGACAGCCTCAGGCTCAGGCTTAAGGTTTGTTCATCCTGTCATCGTCCCTCTGCCTGCTGCGTTGACCCTCCTGAAGAGCAAACTTTTGGAGGACGTTATGCGCACGCTGTTCAAGTTGTTGATTCCGATAAGCATTGTGGCCATGAGCGGCTGCGTGGTGGCGCCCTACGGCTATCATCGCGGCTACTACGCCCCCGTGGCGGTGGTGGCGCCGGCGCCCGTGGTGGTCGTGCGGCCTTATTACCGCTGAAGCGGGCCGTCAATTGCAGTTTCAGGGCGGGCGGGTGAGATAATGCGCCCATGGCAACTCACCCGTTCCGCATCGTCAATGTCTTCACCGAAGGCTCACAGTCCTTTACCGGCAACCCACTCTGCGTGTTCGAGAACGGCGAGGGTCTGACCGGCGAGCAGATGCAGGCCCTTGCCCGGCAGTTCAATCTCTCCGAAACCACATTCATTCTCCCGCCATCGAAACCTAGGGCCGATGCGCGGGTGCGAATCTTTACGCCGAGCTACGAAATGGCCTTCGCCGGCCATCCGACGCTCGGCACCGCTCAGGTTTGTCGTTCGCTTAAAATGGGCGGCGACTCGCTGCTCTTGGAAATGCAGGCCGGCCTCATCCCGGTGCGCGCGGTCGGCAATCGCTGGACCTTGACCGCATTGGGTGCAACCTCGCGTGAACTGGATGTGTCTCGCGATGCGTTGGCGGCGGCACTGGGACTTGAAGTCAGCGACATCGGCGAGCGGCCATTGTGGGTCAAGGCCGGCAAGGAACAGCTGGTGGTACCGCTCACTTCCACCGCGGCGGTGCGCCGCGCGGCACCGGTACCCTCTGCCCTCAACGCCATTCGCAGCGAAGACGGCCATAGCATGGCGTACATTTTTTGCTCGAGCGGCGAGGACCGATCCTTGGCGCGGTTTTTCTTTCCGGTCGGTGGGGCAATTCTCGAGGATCCGGCCACCGGATCGGCCACCGCCAATTTTGGCGCCTGGTGTGTAGCCATGCAGCGTCCGCTGCCCGTCCGGGTGCGCATCTCTCAGGGCGAGTTCGTGAAGCGCCCTTCTGCGCTGTTTCTCGAGGTGAACCCCGAAAGCCAAATCTTCGTCGGCGGCGACGTGCTCGAACTCGGCACCGGCACCGTTACTCTTTGAGAGTGGCGCTCGCCCAATGCAACACCGGCACCAGGCGCGGGGAAACCATGGCGAGCGCCGTATCGAATGGCACCCACCTGGCCTCCTGGTGCTCCGGAAACCCCAGCTCCGGATTGATCGGCAGATGGACCCGCATGTCATCGCTGCGCGCGATGTAGTACCGCGAGACCTTGCCCTTGTTGTAGGGTCCTGTGTCCATGAAGCCGGTACCCCAATCGAAGGCGAGATTTCCTAGGGTCGTTTCCTCGCGCACCTCACGCACCGCAGCATCCAGGGGCTGCTCCCCGGGCTCAACTAGTCCCTTGGGGAAGTCCCAATTCCGGTAGGCGCGCAACAATAGATATTGCACGGCCGGCCCCAGATTGACCACGACGACGCCTGCCGAGAGTCTGCGGGGATGCGCAGTAGTCGTAGGGGCTCCTACGCGGCCGCCGACAAGGGCGAGCGAATCAAGTGATCGAAGGCGCTTAGCGAAGCCTTGGCGCCCTCACCCACCGCAATCACAATCTGCTTGTACGGCACCACCGTGCAATCCCCGGCGGCGAATACCCCCGGCACCGAGGTCTGGCCGCGGGCATCGACTTCCACTTCACCGCGCGGCGACAGCTTCACGATGCCTTTCAGCCAATCGGTATTCGGGATCAACCCGATTTGCACGAACACGCCGGCGAGCTCCAAGTCGCGCATCGCGCCGCCGGCACGCTCTTTGTACTTGAGTCCGACCACGCGCTGTCCATCACCGATCACCTCGGTGGTTTGCGCGCCGGTGATCACCGTCACGTTCGGCAGACTCATCAGCTTGCGCGTCAGCACCGCGTCGGCCCGCAACTGCGGATCGAATTCGATGAGGGTGACGTGGCTCACCAGCCCGGCAAGATCGATCGCGGCTTCGACGCCGGAGTTTCCGCCGCCGATCACGGCGACGCGCTTGCCCTTGAACAAGGGCCCATCGCAGTGCGGACAATAGGCCACGCCGCGATTGCGATATTCGCGTTCGCCGGGCACGTTGATCTCGCGCCAGCGCGCACCGGTGGCAATGATGACCGAGCGCGCTTTGAGCGACGCGCCGCCCGCGAGCTTCACTTCGTGCAGCTCGCCCGGAATCAGAGCCTCGGCTCGCTGCAGGCTCATTACATCGACATCGTAGGTAGTCACATGCTGCTCGAGTCCCGAGGCTAATTTGTGTCCCTCCGTCTCCTTCACCGAAATAAAATTCTCGATGCCGACGGTGTCCAACAGCTGTCCGCCTAGGCGCTCCGCGGCGATGCCGGTGCGGATGCCCTTGCGCGCCGCATAGATGGCCGCCGCGGCCCCGGCGGGACCGCCGCCCACCACCAGCACGTCGTAGGTTGCTTTGGCATTCAACTTCTCGGCTTGGGCGGCAGCCGCGCCCGAGTCCAGCTTCAGAATGATTTCATCGAGCTCCATGCGGCCTTGCCCGAAAGGCTGGCCGTTCAAGAATACCGCGGGCACCGCCATCACCTCGCGGCGCGCGACTTCGTCCTGATACACCGCGCCATCGATCATGGTGTGGCGGATCTTCGGATTCAGGGCCGCCATGGCATTCAGCGCCTGCACCACGTCAGGGCAGCTCTGGCAGGTGAGCGAGACGAAGGTTTCGAAATTCAGCTCGCCGTCAAGTTTGCGGATCTGATCGGCGGTGGCCGCGTCGATCTTCGGCGGATAGCCGCCCGTCTGCAGCAGCGCGAGCACCAGTGAGGTGAACTCATGGCCCATCGGCACTCCCGCGAAGCGCACTTGCGCCGCGGCGCCGGGACGGCGTAGGGCGAAGGAGGGTTTGAGCTGGCCCTCTTCGCGCTGGGCGTCGATCGTCACCAGGCTGGACACCGACTCGATGTCCTCGAGCAGGTCGAGCATTTCCCGCGACGCATCGCCGTCATCGAGCGACGCGACGATTTCCACGGGCTGCGTGATCCGCTCCAGGTAACCCTGCAACTGAGCCTTGGTATTGGTGTCGAGCATGGTGCGCTCCGGCTTTCCCTTGTAGAAGGATTGGCGTTGGTTTGCGTTGAAACTCGAAGGTTGAACTTAGAAAGGTCCGGCGTTCGCCGGACCTTTCCGATCCCTTAGATCTTGCCGACCAGGTCGAGCGAGGGCTTCAGGGTGTTGGAGCCGGGCGTCCACTTCGCGGGGCATACTTCACCCGGATGCGAGGCCACGTATTGCGCTGCCTTCACCTTGCGCAGCAATTCCTTCGCGTCGCGGCCGATGCCGTTGTCGTGCACTTCCATCACCTTGATCTTGCCTTCGGGATTGATGACGAAAGTGCCGCGATAGGCCAGGCCGTCCGCTTCGATGAGCACTTCAAAGTTGCGCGCGAGCGTCGCGGTCGGATCGCCGACCAGCGGATACTGCACCTTCTTGATGGTGTCGGACGTGTCGTGCCATGCCTTGTGCGCGAAATGCGTATCGGTGGACACGCCGTAGACCTCGACGCCCAATTTCTTGAACTCGTCGTAGTTGTCGGCAAGATCGCCCAGTTCGGTCGGGCATACGAAGGTGAAATCGGCCGGGTAGAACACGAACACCGACCACTTGCCCTTGAGGGTTTCGTTTGTCACGGGAACGAATTTCCCGTTGTGGTAGGCGGTCGCCTTGAAGGGCTTGATTTCGGTATTGATCAAAGACATGGAGAACTCCTCGGGCAGGTTTTGAAACTGGAGGCCATGATAGCAGCGGAACATCCATTTATCATATTGATTGTAGCGATGGTATTGATAGACTGTGTCTATGGGTGTAAACCGATGAATCTAAAGGACCTCAAATATCTGGTGGCTCTCGCGGATACCGGGCATTTCGGCAAGGCGGCGGAGCGCACCTTCGTGAGCCAGCCCACCCTGTCGGCGCAGCTCAAGAAGCTCGAAGAGTACCTGGGCGTCAAGCTGGTGGAGCGGCAGCCGAAGAACGTGCAGCTCACCGAGGTCGGCAGACAAATCGTGGTACGCGCGCGGCGCATGCTCGATGAGGGCGACGAAATCATCGCGCTGGCACGCAGCAATACCGACCCATTCGCAGGCAAGCTCAAAGTGGGGCTCATCCCCACCATCGGACCTTACTTGTTGCCGCGCGTCATGCAGAAGATCCGCAAAGCGGTGCCGCACCTTGGCCTCATGCTGTATGAATACCAAACCGAAGCGCTGCTCAAGCGCCTGCGCGACGGCGAGATCGACTTAGGTGTCATGGCGCTGCCGGTGCCCCAGGACGGCCTGGAGTCGCGCGCCCTGTACGATGAGGCCTTCACGGTGGCGCTCCCCAACCATCATCCGCTGGCCGCCAAGGCGGCCATCAAGGTCCAGGATTTGAAGGGCCAGACATTGCTGTTGCTCGAGGACGGCCATTGCCTGCGCGATCAGGCCTTGGAAGTCTGTAGCCGGGTCGATGTGCGCGAGGCTGAGGATTTCCGCGCCACCAGTCTCGAGACGCTGCGCCAGATGGTGGTTGCCGGCCTAGGGATCACCCTGCTGCCGGAGTTGGCGGTGGAATCCCCCTTCGGATCCCAGCGCGGCCTGACCATCCGGCAATTCGGCAAACCCACGCCGTCGCGCACCGTGGGCGCGGTCTGGCGCAAGTCCAGTACTCGCGAGGCGGCGATCGCGGCGGTCTGCGACGTGATGGTCGGCGTCATGGTGAAAACGGCCTGAAGTTTTCGTGACGGCCGTCTCAGGCCCGACAAACCGAGGCCGCCAGATGCCGATCTTTTCACATATTGCGCGCTCGCGAGCCGGCAAAATGGCAGGAAGGAAATTTTTACCATGACAGCCCCCACCATCGCACCGGGAAAAGCCCCGCCCGTTTCACCGCGCTTCGATCGTCAATTCATCGAGGATCACAAGCTCGTCGAGCGTTACCTGGAGAATAAGCTCCCCTTCAAGGGTGCGCGTGATCTGGAGCAGTGGTGCCGGGAGCATCCTGATTACCTGAATGAACTGAAACTGTCCGAGCGCGCCCACGCCAGCCTGAAGCTGCTGGAGGCCAGCGGCAGTCCGCAGGATTTGGGAGAACCGAAGCCCCCGTGGTGGAAGAGCATTTATTTTCCCATCGGCTTGGGTGTCACCACGTTCATTTGCCTGATGGCATTCTGGACGCTGGCGGGCAGGTATGTCTCTCTGCAGGCAAAACTCGAGAGCACGCAGCGCGCGATCAGCCAGGGGCCGCTGGTTCAGCCGGCCACCGAGAGGTCCGTTGTGATCGCACCGGATCATGCGCCGGGCATCGATCGCGCGCGGATCAAGCTCAGCCGCGCCGCGCCGCTGTTGCTCGACGTGCACATCGATCTTGGCTATACCGACAAGCTCATGCAGTTTCGCCTGTTCGTCGACAAGCAGGACCAGGGCCGGGCGCTGGTGCTCAACAATCTGCTCAAGGACTCCAATGGCGAACTGCGAGTTACGCTCAATTCCACCGGGTTGTCCGCCGGCATCTACCGGGTGAGAATCGAGGCTCTGCAGCCGCGCGAAGTCCCTATTCCCATCGGTTGGCTGCTGCTCGAGGTGCAGTAGGCACCTAACCCGAACGATTCGTACGCAACGCGATCTCGCTGCCCTGACCTTTCATGTATGAATACACGGTCAGACCAAGCGCGCCTTCAGCTCAATCGTCCCGCAACGTCACGATGGGCGGTGTGTTGATCACACTGCGCGTCGCCAGAGTTCCGCTCAATCCCACCAGCACCGTGCCGCACACCAGGCCGGTGACCCACACCCAAGGATCGAGGGTGAACTCCAAGGCAAATAAATGCCGCGCCAGATACCAGCCCACACCCGTGGCACCAAAGGCCGCCAAGGTGCCGGAGAGAAATCCCAGTGCCGAAAATTCCGCGGCCACACCCTGCAGTACGGTGCCGCGGCTGGCACCCAGCGTGCGCAGCATGGCGCTTTCGTAACGCCGTTCATCGCGAGTCGATTGCACCGCCGCCAACAGCACCACGACGCCTGCCGCCAGAGTAAATAAAAACACATACTGCATCGCCAGCGACGCCCGATCGATGATGTCGCGGACTTGCTTCAAGATGGCATCCACATCGAGCACCGAGATGGTCGGGAATTGGCGCACCAGATCGGCCAGCGACGCGCGCTGCACCGGGGTGAGAAACAGGCTGGTCATGTAGGTACCCGCGGCCCCGTCCAGCAGGCCCGGCGGAAACACCAGGAAGAAGTTCGGCCGGAAGCTGTCCCAGCGTATTTTCCGGATGCTCGCCACTTCCACGGTCAGCGGCTCACCGGCCACGTCGAAGCTCAGGTGATCGCCCAGCTTCAGATGCAACGCATCCGCGTATTCGGACGAGACGGAAACCAGCGGCTTGCCGGCATCCGCGGCCGTCCACCACCGGCCGGCCGTCAACTGATTGTCGTCCATCATACGCGCCGACCAGGATAGGTTCTGTTCGCGTTCCACGTAGCCGCGCGCCGCTTCGCCGCGCAGCGGCAGCGACTGCGCGGACTCCCCATTGATGGCGGTGATGCGCGCCCGCACCATGGGATACATCGGCGGCGAGCCCAGGCTGTGCGAGGTGAGGAATTCCTGCAGTTCCTCACGCTGCTCGGGGCGGATGTTCACGAGAAAGTTGTTGGGCGCATCGCTCGGGAGGCTGCGGCGCCAGTCGGCCAACAAGTCACCGCGCACCACAGCCAGCAGCAGCAGTACCATCAAGCCTAGGCCGAAGGCGACGATTTGCACCACACTGCCCGTGCCCCGGCGCGACACATTGGCAAGGCCGTAGCGCCAGGCCACGCCCACTCCGCCGCGCAGGCGGCTGGTCAGGCGCACCAGCCCATACCCCGCCAGGGTCAACACCACGCCGCCCCCCAGCACACCGGCCAGGACGCTCAACACCAACTCGGTGTCACGCACCATGCTCCAAAGAATGGCGAACAGGGCGGCCAGCGCCAACAGGTAGCTCACCCCATAGCGCAGCGGCGGGGCCGCGACGGTCTTGCGCAGCACCCGCGCCGGCGGCGTGCCCTTCAGCTGCAGCAGCGGCGGCAAGGCGAAGCCGACCAGCACGGCAAGCACCGTGACCAGCGCGATAGGCAGCGGCGCTAACGAGGCAGCGGGAAGTTCGCTGGGAATCAGGCTTTTGAGCAGCCACACCAATCCAGCCTGCGCCAGGTAGCCGAGCATCGTGCCGATGGCGGCGGCAAACAGCGCCAGCAGCGCCAACTCGATGATCGAGATGGCGAGCACGAAACCCTGCGCCGCGCCCATGCATTTCATCAAGGCCACGGCATCGATGTGGCGCGCCGCATAACGCCGCGCGCCCATGGCAACTGCCACGGCGGCCAGCAACACCGCGGCAAGGCTGGCCAGATTGAGGAAACGGCTGGCGCGATCGATGGCGGCATTGAGCTGGCGGCTCGACTGCTCGACATCCCGCAGGCGCTCCCCGGCCTCCTTGGACCGGTTCAAATACTCGCGGAAATCGTCGACTGCGGCCGGCGCGCCGGCAAACAGCGCCGCGTACGTGGCGCGGCTGCCGGCCTGAACCAGCTTCGTCCCGGGGATGTCGTCATAATTGAGCACGGCGGCAGGTGCAAGATTGACGAAGCCCGTGCCTTGATCGGGCCGGTAATCCAGCACCTGAGTGACACGGAAGCTGGCCTCGCCGATGCGCAGCATCGCTCCAAGTTCCAGTTTGAGTTGCGCGATGATGCGCGCATCGATCCAGGCTTCACCGCGGCCCGGAATTTCCGCGGTGGTGCGCGCCACGCCGAAGGGCGCGTCGGCGATGCGCAGATGCCCACGCAAGGGATAATTCGGCGTCACGGCCTCGATCGCCACCAGCTGGCTCGAGTCCCCGCTGAATATCGCCGTGGGAAAAGACAGCACCTGTGCGCTGCGCAGGCCGCGCTTGCGCGCCTCGTCGAAATAACGCACCGGAATGGCAGTCGGCGCCTCCAGGCGCAAATCGGCCGCCAGCACTTCGGATTCCTGCGCGCGTACCCCTTGAGAAACGCGGCCGGTGAAGAAACCCACCGCGGTCAAGGACAGCACCGCCACCAACAGCGCCAGCAGCAGTACGGAGAGTTCCCCCGACTTGAGATCACGCCACAGATTGCGCAAGGCGAAACGCACGGCTTGCATCAATTCACCGTGTGCCCGGCATCGAGCTCGAGCACCCGATGGCAGCGCTGCGCAAGGTGGCGATCATGCGTGACCAACACCAGCGTGCTCCCGGTGCTGCGATTGAGCTCGAACAGCAGGTCGGTAATGCGCTGGCCGGTGGCCGTATCCAGATTGCCGGTGGGCTCGTCCGCAAAGAGCACTGCCGGGTGTGTGACGAAGGCGCGTGCGATGGCCACACGCTGCTGCTCCCCGCCGGACAACTGCTTCGGGTAGTGCGCCATCCGCGGCGTCAATCCCACCTGCGCCAGGGCCGCCGCCGCCGTTTGACGCGCATCGCGTCTCGCCGCCAATTCCAGCGGCAGCATGACGTTTTCGATGGCGGTGAGCGAGGGGATGAGATGAAACGACTGGAACACGAATCCGACATGCTTGCCACGGATCGCCGCGCGTCCGTCCTCGTCGAGCGATGTCAGGTCGACGCCGGCGATCGACACCCGACCGGTGCTCGGCGTATCAAGTCCCGCCAGCAATGCGAGCAGCGTGGACTTACCCGCACCGGAGGCCCCGACAATGGCCAAGGTCTCTCCGGTTCGCACGTCGAGGCTCACATCGGCGAGAATGGTCAGGGAACCGTCGGGGCTTGCAACGGTCTTCGATACGTTCCTCGCCTCGAGGACGATGTGTTTGGCTTGATCTTGCATCGGGAGAGCTCGTGAAACGGCTGTTTGCCTTGGCAGTAATGATGATTGCATCCGCTTCGGCTCAGGCCGAAGCACCGGTGATTCTCGTATTCGGCGATAGCATCAGCGCCGGCTACGGGCTGGCGCACGTAGAACAGGGCTGGGTGGAATTGCTCAAGACGAGGCTCAAGACTCAAGGGTACGGTTACCAGGTCGTCAATGCCAGTGTCAGCGGCGAAACCACCGCCGGCGGACTGGCGCGCCTGCCGCGTGCACTCGAACTTCATCACCCCAAGATCGTGGTCTTGGAATTGGGCGGCAACGACGGGCTGCGCGCATTGCCCATCGCGCAAATGCGCAGCAACCTCACCCAGATGGTGGATCTGGCCACGGCTTCGGGGGCGAAAGTGCTGCTGCTCGGGATGCGCATGCCGCCCAACTATGGACCCCAATACACCGAGCAATTTGCCATGGTTTTCAGCGATTTGGCTCGCGAAAAAAAGCTGCCCCTGGTGCCTTTCCTACTCACCGACATCGCCCTGTCCCCGACGCTTCTGCAGGGCGATGACATTCACCCGAACGCGGCCGGCCAGCCCATACTGGTCGAGAATGTCTGGCCAACGTTGCGACCGATGCTGGCCAAATAACGCTCAGTGCACCGGCTCCAGCGCTCGCTCCGGCGTGTGCTCCGATGCCCGCTCAGGCGTCCGCAAAGGAAGTACGCCGTTCACTTGGATCACAAAGCGGGTGTAGTGACCCTGCGCTACGCCTTCGAGAAATTTGCCGTCGACGACGACATGGGTATTCTCGCCGATGCTGTCCGGAAACTCGGTCACGCCCACCAGCTGCACGTCGTTGGCCGGCAGGCACAAAAAGCTCTGCGGCGGCGCGTAGACATATTCAGTCTTGTCCAGAATCAGAATCGGCACCGTGTCGACGCCATCCGCTCGAGGGAACTCGCGGAAATGAATACGTCCGGTGAAGTCGTGCCTGACCTGCAGCCACAGGCAGGGCCCGCTGCCGATGACACAGCCGCAAAGCGCGGCGCATATGCCGGCGCCTAGGACAAGCCGCAATTTTCTGATCATTCCATGCTCCGTGGCCCCGAAGTTTGCGCCGATCGCCGCGCCCTGCCTATCCAAATTTGCGACGCGGGTGACGCAGCCGCGTCCGCGCGTGGTTCGCGGCATTCGAGAATGTCGAAGGCGCAACGCTCCAGCATCGCCGACCAACTCTCGACGGTGCGAAAGTACCACGGGGCAGGATTGCTGAAATCCCTGCCGAATCCCAGCCAGCTGCCCTCGCGCCAGCCGTCCCGGTAGGGATACTCTCCGCAGGCTGATACCGGGTGCAGCGTTTGAACGATCAAGTACCCAGGATGGTTGAGATAGAAGGGCAGCGCCGCGATCAAGGATTCCACGGATTGCTCGCCCAAGAGAGAAAAGTTGCACACCACCGCATCGAAGGCACCGAGGCGCGCCCGCCGATTCGCGATGGACGCATAGTCCTGCACCTGAAATTCACCGCCCCCTAAGGCTACGGCGCGTGCGATGAGCTCCGGCACAATGTCCACGCCGACCACGCTCATGCCGCGCGTGCTCAACGCCCGTACCAGCCAACCCTCGCCGCAGCCTAGGTCGAGCAGGCGTCGAGGGGCAACGCTGGATACCGCGTCGATGATGGCCTGATTGGTCACGAGCGTCCGGCTGGCAATGCTCGAGGTGCGGATGGCATTGCTCCAAGCTCCTGCATTGACATGCCAGGAATGGACGATGTCGAGTTCGCGCGGGTCCTGGGAAGATTCCATGGCCCCAGTGTACCTGCGGAGTCGACGTACCTGCGGAATGGGTGTCCGATCGATGGACCTGCAGGAATTAGGTGTACGGGGTTGTCCCACATTGCTGGCTTGCCGATCCGATGCTATACACGCGTTACCATTTTAAGAGGCCTGCCCCTTGGATCGAAACTGGTTGAATCAGTACCCGCCCGGCGTGCCCGCGGACATCGACCCCGATGCGTATCCGTCGCTCAAGGAGGCTATAGAACAAGCCTTCACCACCTACCGTCAGCTGCCGGCATTCACCAACATGGGTGCCACCCTGACTTACGCACAGTTGGACGAACTCAGCCGAGCCTTTGCCGCATGGCTGCAGCACAAGTCCGGACTGGTCCGCGGTGACCGCGTGGCCCTCATGATGCCCAATATCTTGCAGTATCCCATCGCGCTGTTCGGCGCGCTGCGCGCCGGCATGGTGGTGGTCAACACCAACCCCTTGTACACGCCGCGGGAACTCGAACATCAGCTGAAGGATTCCGGGGCCAAGGCCATCGTCATCGTGGAGAACTTCGCGCATGTACTGCAGCAAGTCCTGCCGCGAACGGCCTTGAAAAACGTACTCGTCACCGGCGTTGGCGATTTACTCGGGATTCCAAAAGGCTTGATCGTCAATTTCGTTCTGCGGCATGTGCGCAAGCAGGTACCGCCTTGGAAAATGCCGGGCACGGTGTCCTTCAAGAACGTTCTGGGAATGGGTCTCGGACTGAAAATGGAACCGGTGAACCTGGGACCCGCGGACATCGCCTTTCTGCAGTACACCGGCGGCACCACGGGCGTCGCCAAGGCAGCCGTCCTCACGCACCGGAACATGGTGGCCAACCTGCTGCAATCCCTGGCCTGGATTAGGCCCGCGCTACAGGCCGGCGGCGGCCGTGTGGTGATCACTGCGCTGCCGCTGTATCACATCTTTGCGCTCACCAGCAATTGCCTGGCATTCCTCCCCCTGGGCGCCCGCAACGTGCTCATCACGAACCCCAGGGACTTCCCCGGATTCGTGGCGGAGCTGAAGAAGTACAAGTTCAATTTCATCAGCGGCGTCAATACACTTTTCAATGCTCTGCTGCACACGCCGGGGTTCACGGGCGTCGACTTCAGCGCGTTGCGCGCCACCTTCGCGGGCGGCATGGCCCTACAGCCCGTGGTGGCCGCGCGCTGGAAGGAGATCACCGGCGGCACCATTGCGCAAGGCTGGGGACTCACCGAGACCTCGCCCATGGTCACCGCCAATCCCATCGGCATGCCGTTCAACGGCTCGGTCGGACTGCCCGTGTCCTCCACCGATGTCTCCATTCGAGACGACGCCGGCCAGGAACTGCCCGTCGACGGCGTCGGCGAAATCTGCGTATTCGGACCCCAGGTCATGCGCGGTTACTGGAACCGCCCCGACGAAACCGAAAAGGTGATGTTCGGCGACTGGCTACGCACCGGCGACATCGGCCGCATGGACGCAAAGGGCTTCGTCTACATCGAGGACCGCAAGAAGGACATGATTTTGGTCTCGGGGTTCAATGTCTACCCGAATGAAATCGAGAGCGTCGTCGCCGCCCATCCCGGCGTACTGGAGGTCGCCGCGGTTGCGCAGCCCGACGAGAACTCCGGCGAGGTCGTCGCGCTGTTCGTGGTCAAGAAGGATCCCAACCTCACCGCGGAAGCACTGATCGCGTTTTGCCGCAAGGAGTTGACCGGCTACAAGATTCCTAAGCACGTGTACTTCCGCACCGAGCTACCCAAGACCAACGTCGGAAAGATCCTTCGCCGCGCGCTGCGCGACGAGCTGCACAGCAAGCCGCCCGGGTAGTTCCGGGCGCGATCAATTCTCGCCTTCGAGTATTGTCGGGGATCGCGAATTCGCGTAAGTTTCAACTCAACGGGTAGCGACTAAACGTAGGGATACACGCTGGAATGAGTGCCGATATTGACGCGCGTCCCCTCAATCACCAGGATCGGTCAACCTCGCGCCCACCAAGCGGTATTGGCAGGCAGTCCTTAGAAGAGCCGGAACGGCACTTGCCGCCAATTTCATCGGGCATCGTTTGCCTGTGCGTTGTTGCGGGACAACACCAACGTTCGGCGGATCCGCTTCAGTTGGCGCGGGCACTGGGCCTTGAGCCTGGTGCGCCGATCACCGAAAACCAACTCATCCTCGCCGCCAAGGAACTCGGTCTAAAAGCCAAAATGGCTCGGTCCGATTGGGCGAGGCTGGGGAATATTGTGTTGCCTGCTATTGCGCAGTTAAAGACGGGGGAATACGTGGTGCTGCTTCGCCTAGATGCTGGCGAGCACGTTTTAGTGGGCGACCCCCATAGCGCACGCCCGCAGCGCCTTGCGCGAGAACAATTCGAAGAGATCTGGTCGGGCAGATTGGTACTGATCAAGACGCGGCTGCGCCTTGACAATCCGAATCGCCCGTTCGGCCTTGATTGGTTTGTGCCGGCCATCTGGAAATACCGAAGAACCTTGAGCGAGATTCTAGCGGCATCCTTTGTAATTCAACTGTTCGGACTCGCAACCCCACTGTTTACACAAGTCATCATCGACAAAGTGTTGATGCACAGAAGCATCTCGACGCTGCATGTTTTGGCTGTCGGCATGCTCATCATGATCGTGTTCGAGGCCATCCTGACAGTGCTTAAAGCTCATTTGATGGCGCATACCTCCAACCGAATTGACGTTGCGCTTGGCGCCCGCCTATTCCGGCACCTCTTGCATATTCCTTTGCGCTACTTCGAGTTGCGTCGCGTCGGTGATACGGTTGCCAGGGTCCGCGAACTGGAAAATATACGGCAATTCATAACCGGTTCATCGATCAACGTGATCCTCGACCTGCTGTTCACGGTGCTGTTCGTCGCCGTCATGTTTGTCTACAGCACCACCTTGACCTTCGTAACGCTGGCATGCATCCCTCTGTTTATTGCTTTATCCGTGATGATACGGCCGCTGATGCGCATGCGGCTGGAGGAGAAGTTTGACCGCGGCGCCGAAAATCAGTCCTATCTGGTCGAAGCCGTGACCGGGGTGCAAACGGTCAAGGCGATGGCACTGGAGCCGATTTTCTATCGTCGCTGGGAGGAGCAGCTGGCCCGTTACGTGACGGCCTCGTTCCGGACCTCCCATCTGTCGGGCATCGCGGGTGCTCTCGGGCAAATAATCCAGAAGCTCTCCACGCTCTCCATCCTGTGGGTTGGCGCTTATCTCGTCATGCAAGGCAACCTGACGGTAGGACAATTGATTGCCTTCCAGATGCTGTCGGGGCGCGTTATTTCCCCGATCTTGCGCGTGGTGCAGCTGTGGCAGGACTTCCAGCAGGTCGGAATATCGGTCGAGCGCCTCGGCGATCTCATCAATACTAAGGCTGAGCCGGCACTGAATCCCAATAAGATGAGTCTGCCGGCGATTCAAGGTGCCGTGCGCCTGGAAAGCGTACGGTTCCGTTATCAATTCGATGGTCCGGAAATTCTTCGAAATGTGTCCTGCGGTATCGCCCCGGGCACGACAGTGGGTGTCGTGGGGCGCAGCGGCTCAGGCAAGAGTACGCTGACGAAGCTGCTACAGCGGCTATACGTTCCGGAATCAGGTCGCATCTTGATTGACGGCATCGATTTGCAGCAGGCGGATCCCATGTGGCTGCGGCGGCAAATCGGAGTAGTACTGCAGGAGAACTTTCTATTCAACGGCACAATACGTGACAACATTGCGATTCACATGCCGGGAGCGTCTATCGCTCAGATCGTAGACATGGCCAAGCTTGCTGGAGCTCACGATTTCATCTTGGAGATGCCCGAGGCGTATGACACGCCGGTCGGGGAGCGCGGCACGGCCCTCTCCGGCGGACAACGCCAGCGGATTGCGATTGCGCGCGCCCTGATGGCGAATCCGCGGATACTTATCTTCGACGAAGCCACAAGCGCCTTGGACTACGAATCCGAGCGGATCATCCAGGACAACTTAGGCCGCATCTGTAAGGGCCGCACCGTCTTCATCATCGCTCATCGCCTCTCGACCATCCGTCACGCGGATACGATCTTGGTTCTCGATCGCGGCCAACTCGTTGAACAGGGTAGCCATCATGAGCTTATGGCGAGACCCGGCGTCTACCACCACTTGTTCTCCCAACAGTTAGGTGGCGGTCCCCATGCCGTTGCCTGAGCCAACCGCTCCAGCCACGGAGACATCAGGCGGCTCCCCGAGGCAGGATTCGCCCAAGTTGCCGTCGGTGAAGTCTGCGGGTCGCTCGCGCGAACTTACGGCGATGGAGCGAGAATTCCTACCTCCTCTACTGGAAATTCAGGAAAGCCCGCCTTCCCCCCTCAAGCGACTGGTGCTGCTGACGATTGTTGCACTGGTTATCGCTCTCATCGTCTGGGCAAGCATCGGCAAAATGTCCATTGTGGCGACAGCAGCGGGAAAGTTTGTTCCGGAAGGGCGCGTCAAAACCCTCCAACCGCTGGAAGCTTCCATCGTCAAATCGATCCACGTCAGAGAGGGCCAGCATGTCGATAGCGGCGACCTGTTGCTTGAGCTCGATCCCACGTTGAGTGCGGCGGACATGAATGCCAGCGCAGACAAATTGGCATTCAACCAGCTGGAGCAGGCGCGGCTCGTCGCGGAATTGACTCACAAAGCTCCGCCCTACGTGCCAACCGGTCAGCCAGCCGGAAGATTGGCGCTGGAGGAGAGCATTCGACAAGCCCGCGAACAAGCGCACACGACCAAACTCGCCGGGGCGCAGGCTGCGGTCGAGGAGAAAACGGCGGCGCTCGCCGCCGCCGAGGCGACTCTACAAAAATATCAGGAACTCACCGGCATAGCCGAGGAACGTGAAGCGGGCGCCCGGCCGCTGGTCGAGACAGGAGCCATCGCCCGCGTTGATTATTTGCAGCTAAAAGAAGATCTTGCCAAGAACCGCAATGATTTTGCTTCTCAGCAAAAGACGGTGCAGCAAGCTCGTGCGGCCGTCGTCGAGGCGGACCGCGCTTTAGAGCAAGTGCGACGCGATCGGGTAGCCGACATTTACAAGGATTTGGATGATCGCGTAACGAGCGAACCGGAACTCAACAGCGGCGCACAAAAGTCGCGTGAACTTTATGCATTGAAGTGGCTACGGGCTCCTGTGAGCGGTTATGTTCAAAAAGTCGATGTCACGACCATCGGGCAGGTTGTAAGTGCCGCGCAATCACTCGTGACCATCGTACCTGACGGCACACCGCTGATCGTCGAGGCCACCGCGACGAACCAAGACATCGGCTACCTGATGGTGGGCCAACCGGTGGAGGTGAAGGTCGACACGTTTCCGTTTCAGAAGTATGGAACCTTGAAAGGAACTCTGGAATGGATCAGCCCCGATGCGGAAGACCGAGACGGCGCGTCGACCGATTCCGACACTCGAAGCGGTACGGTGGATACGAAATCAGAAAAGAACAAGGATGCAATGCCCGCAAACAACGCAGGATACGTTTACAAAATTCGCGTGCGAACTGAGCAATCCCAATTCAGGGTAAACGGCGAAACCCGGCCGCTTCAGGCCGGTATGACCGTGCAAGCGGACATTACTACCGATAAACGCCGAGTCATCGATTTCTTCCTCTCCCCGATCGTCAAGTATCTTGACGAGGGGCTGAAGGTGCGCTGATGGCCACGCCAGTTCGTGGGCTATAGGATCTTTACTCCGCGCGCATTCAGTTCGCTTCTGCGCCAGAAGCTGGCCTCCGCGTATTTGGCGAAGAGATCCGGAGGAATAGCGGGCATTCGGGGCCGCGCAGCCACTTTGCCTTCCACACGATGCAGCCCTGGCATACCCAGCTGAACGTCGAACTCGGGTTCATCATACACAACATGATTGAAGTTATGCTGAAACGGCGTTTGGTTTAATTCTTCGTAAAGTTGCGCCAATACCCGATCCGGCTCCAGCACCAAGTTGTCGTATGGGATTACAATCAAGCGTTGCGCGGAGTCGCCGAACCACGCTTCCCGCAAGGTGCTCCACGCCTGGCCGATGAGGCCGGTATCAGCGTTCATTAGCATGTCGGCTCGGGAGTAGACGGACGTCCCGGGCGCGTAGTTGAAAATGCGCGACAGCTGCAAAGGGTTCTGGACGAGCATACGTTCAATGCTATCGATGATCCAGCCGATATCCCGAACGCAGCAGATGATTCGCGCGGAGGGAAAGAGACTCGTGAGCAATGGGACCTTGCCGGTCCAGGTTCGATTCGTATCGAACACCACGCGGCCGTTGCCAAGATTTGCGTAGTACGAATCGAACACCCCGCGAAGCAAGTTGGCGCGCCTCGCGTCGTCAAAAAAAGTAGTGAATTCGGTATTACCGGACATTTTTTGCAGCAGTGCCGAGCAAAGGAGCGCAACGGGGCTGGTGATCGACGCTGTGAAGGCAGGGTTCTGCCGCAAAATGGCACCAAGCAGCGTGGAGCCCGAGCGGGGTAGACCTGAAATAAAGTGAAAGCTTGAATTCATCGCAGAGTTCAACTGTACATTACTGCTCGCTCGACGGTGGCGGTTCAGAGTTTCCGCTTAGACCTTGCTCCGCCGCGAACGGAATGCGCAGCGCGGACAATAAGGCATGGGCGAACTGGTGCGGTTTCAACGCTCGTTGAAGCTCCCATCCCGCCAAGAGGTTTTGCGATGCAAGCGTGTCCACCGCGGTTTGTGCTTTATCGATGTCCATCTGCGCCCGTTGAACGCTATCCAAGCCAGTACGACCCGCAGCGTACTGCGAACGGGTCAGGGTCAATACCTCCTGGGACTCGCTGAGACTCGATTTCGCTGCCGCGTAGGAAGCCAACGCCTCCCGCGCCGCGTTGAAGGCGCCCTGCATTCGGGTTCCTGAATCGAGCCGCGCCTGCAGGTAGTTAGCCTGCGCTTTGCGCAATTCAGATTGGCCTTTTCTCACCGCCGCGGTTTCCGTCACAAAAGGAAATAGCGGCTGCGTGAAGGTAATTCCGATGCGGTAAGAATCGGGGCCAATGCTACGATTCGCCTCCCCAAAGCCGACCGGACTCTGCCCTAAATAGTCGCGACTGGCGGTGAGCGATAGCGTTGGTCCAAACTGAGCCTGCGCCTGTTTGAGTTTGGCCTCCATCGCGGTGATTTGTTCCTTGGCGGCCACCACGGCAGAATCGCTGTCGATAATCACGTCCAAATCGGACTCTGCGAGACTGGATCGATCGGCGGCTGGAAGAGGCCCCATCGATTTGACCACATGACCCGGCATGAGCTGGTGTCCGAATGACTGAGCCAACGCCAATGATTTATCGTAAACGGTCCGGCAATTTTGATTGAAGGTGCGTTCGGCATCGAGTTCCGCAGCCCGTGCTTGGCCGACTGCGACGGTAGTGCCCTGTCCTCCCTTTAGACGCTCTTCGGCTCGCGCCGCAATGCCTTTGAGAATTGCGACCGTTCTGGCCTGATAGTCGACCGTCACCTGCGCCTCGTGCAAGTCGGCATATGCCTGCATCACGTCGCTCAAGGTTTCGTTAAGCTGGCTGTCAAGTCCGGCCGAACTTGAACGCACCGCCGCCTTAGCGCCTCGATACCCCGCCACATCCTTGCCGCTGCTGAATAGGTTCCACGTCACATTGAGCGATCCATAGGCGGAATCAGATCGTGGACCTCCGAGGACGTTATTCCCGACCACTTGGACCGGCGCACCGCCATTACTTGGCGCGTAGCGCGATTCCTCCACCAGCAACTGTCCAGCGGGGAGGAATGCGGTTGCCGAGGCGGATAGGTCGGCAAGCGACTCGGCGAGAGTCTCCTTGGCGAGATTGAGTTTCGGCTGATCGCTCAGCGATTTGGCGATCGCGTCGGCCAACGTCACTGCGATGACTGCTTGCTCGGTCATGCAGAGGGGCGGGCCGGCCGAAATCTCGGTCGTCCCAGCGTATACAGAGGTAAAGCTCCCTAGCAAAAACGTCAGAGAAATATTCACCTGGCATCTCCCATTGAGCCGGCCGGTCATGCTCATCGAGATGTCACCATGTCGGACGGGGCAGGGAGTTCCACTTTGGCGTGCGGGAAGATCGCGCCGCAGCCCTGACAACAGGTGGGTACGATGCGTTGATTCAATTGTTGTCGCAATTGCTCGCTCGATACAAAATCTGCGGTGTTCTTGATGAAGCAACAGGGTAGCTCGAGACCAGTGATGTCGTAGTAACGCATCAGCGGCGCGGCCAGAAACCGACATCGGTAGGTGCACGCGCCCCAAGTTGGGGACTCACCCGGAGAGTAGCGTTTTGCATAGTCGGCCTTTGGCTGCAACGGTTGAATCATGTGTTGATTGATACCGCGCCGACGGAGAAAAAGCTTTAAAGGCTCCAACGGTTGACCCATGTCAACCGTGTGAATGATGATTCTGTTCGGGGACAACACGCCCAACAGGGCATCGAGATTGCGCAACACGCGATGAAGCTTGAATCGCCCAATTCTCTGGGCATACTCGGGGTCGATGGTGTCTATGGAAATCCCAATCGCTGGGAATGCTGCTGCCACCCGGAGAGCATCCATGAGACTGCCGTTCGTGATGGTATACGGCACGAGTCCGTGAGCCCTAATGGCATCCACCATGTCCCAAAACCTAGGATGCATCATCGGTTCGCCCTCGCCTTGCAGCGAGACGCGTTCGATGTGCTGTTTGGATTCGCGCTCTAGAATGCTGGTGAACAGCCCCCACGCCATATATCGTTGTGGCATGTCGCGGCCCGCGCAATAAAAGCATTGATAGTTGCAGCGCGTGCCAATTTCGATCTGGACAAATGCACCTCGCACGTTTGAAGCGTGGGTCGGATCTTTGGATGAATGAGCAGATTGATTAGGCGGCATTGGCTTTGCGAGCCCCCGGTTTCGACGAGGGCGGACCGAATTGCTCGATTTGCTCAACGATGAAATCCGCGGCTTGCGCCGCGTCGAAACCGCGATATTTCTGAGCAAAATCGCTGGCGTGCACCTTAAAGGTCGACTCTCCCAAGAGGCGGCGCATAAGATGAACGACCTCAATTTCACTATGCGATTCGCTCATTGTCAGACCGGCGCCCATCGCGGTTACGCGCAGGGCCGTCAGCTGGGCCTCCGGGTGTTGCGGGATCATCAGTTGTGGAACGCCTTTTAGCAGCGCTGAGGTCACGGTACCCGAGGGAGCATACGAGACACATAGATTGGTATTATTGAAAAGTCCAGCCAATCGAACCGGTCGAGAGGCGATTTTGAACTGGTCGGTACTAAAGGATTCGACGAGATCCGCAGGCGCACCCGGGAGGAAGCAAATAACAGCAGCCTTCGTTGACCTCAATGCGCGCAGGATCACGGCGTTGCTGGCTATGCCCGGTCTCAGATAGGCGAATATTCGGCAATCCGACTTCGACGGCCATATCATATGCTCGCCGCCACTTAGCTCGCCAATCGGTCCCACATACTTTTCGTTCGGCCGCGGTCCATAGTGATCTAGTTCGGGAAACGTCGTCAGATAGCGCCGGTCTGTATCGAACAACTCGCGCAGGGTGAGCATGGGCGGAAGCATCATCGCGTTGAGGATCCAATTGGCATTCGCAAGCACTCGATGTTCCGCCTCCAGAATTGCCGCCTCACTGACTTTGCTCTGGGGAAACCCCGGTATTGGATTTTCGGATGGCGGTAGCTCGAAGCCGGTTCCAATCAGCACGGTAGGTGTCGCGGTGACGCGTGCGGCCAAAATAGCCGTCGGCGAATGATCCAGTACGGTAACCACCGGTCCGAACATTCGAAACAGGTTGGCCCACCCCTGCACCATGCCCCAAAGCTGGGAGCGGTCGGCCCACCCCTGGTTCCACAGGATTTCAGCGTAACTCCCAGCTTGTTGCGTCGGGTGCGCGACTGTCGTCGCTACGGGCGCCTGAATGTAAGGAATGCCGGCTTCGGCGAATACCTTGGCTGCTAAGCCCAAATTCCGCGTTACGAGAAGCGGGCTATGTCCACGGCTCTTGAGGCGAATGGCCAATGGCAGCAATCTCGCCAGATGTCCGAGATTGCTGCCCAATTCCCAGGTAAGGACTATACGACTCATGGGCGTCGATGCGGCGTTCGAAGACCACCCATCTTATGGTGTACTGGCGTGCGCTTAGTGGTGCTCACTGAGCAACGTGTTAAACACAGGGCTCACGTTGGGATTAAAGAAGCTCAAATCAGGCTGTGTATTGGTCAATTCACCGTCCTGAGAGAGCCCAATGAAGCCCGCGTCGCCTGAACTCGCGCTGCTGATGGCGCCGACTTGACTAGACACCCAGTTGATCGTGGTAACGTTCGTGGCCGCATCGTATTGTCGCGTACCCGAGCTTCCGTCGCTTCCACTGTAAGTCTCAGTAAACGACACACCGATAACTCCAGGAGACCCGCCAGAAGAGTACTGATATTCATCCGTGAACGAACTCCCATTGCTGTTGACCCACGAATCCAGATACTCGCCAATCGACGAATTCCACCAATAGGTCCCCTGGCTACCATCTGCCTTAGACCAGGAATCGCTATAGGAACCGTCGACCTGCGGCGTGTAAGAATTCTGACTGAGCAGCTGATTGTTCTGATCGTAGCTATCCACCGTCGTCGTGCTCGCACCACCGCCTTGAGGCGTATGCACATCGGTTGTGGTGTAGGAACCATCGCTGCTGTAGGTCCAGGTCTGGGAGTCCGTCGAACCGTCTGCCTCGGTGCTTTGCCGGCCCGCAATCTGACCTTGCGCATTAAAGTCCTGAGTCGTGGTCGTGCTCGTCCCGCCTCCGCTGGGTGTGTGCACGTCCGTCATGATGTAGGAACCATCGCTGTTGTAGGTCCAGGTCTGCGAGTCTGTCGAACCGTCTGCCTCGGTGCTTTGCTGGCCCACAATCTGACCTTGCGCATTGAAGTCCTGAGTCGTGGTCGTGCTCGTCCCGCCTCCGCTGGGCGTGTGCACATCCGTCATGATGTAGGAACCATCGCTGCTGTAGGTCCAGGTCTGGGAGTCCGTCGAACCGTCTGCCTCGGTGCTTTGCCGGCCCACAATCTGACCTTGCGCATTAAAGTCCTGAGTCGTGGTCGTGCTCGTCCCGCCTCCGCTGGGTGTGTGCACGTCCGTCATGATGTAGGAACCATCGCTGTTGTAGGTCCAGGTCTGCGAGTCTGTCGAACCGTCTGCCTCGGTGCTTTGCTGGCCCACAATCTGACCTTGCGCATTGAAGTCCTGAGTCGTGGTCGTGCTCGTCCCGCCTCCGCTGGGCGTGTGCACATCCGTCATGATGTAGGAACCATCGCTGCTGTAGGTCCAGGTCTGGGAGTCCGTCGAGCCATCCGCATTGAAGCTTTGCTGGCCGACAATCTGACCTTGGGCATCGACATCAGACACTGTCGTGGTTACCGCGCTACTCCCTGCTGGCGTTGTCACTGCAGTCTGGACATAGGAGCCGTCGCTGTTGTAGCTATAGCTCACATCATTGCTCGAACCGTCGGGATTCTTTGTGTCCGCGATAACTAGTTGGTTAGCACCGTTGTAAAAGGTTTCCGCGCTAGATCCTGTCGAGGCAAGTGCGGTCTGACTGGGTGGCGATGATCCGCCGTACAACAGCGCGATACCTGCAAGGTCGGTTGCATCAAACGTCTGATTGGCGCTGCTGGCCACCGCGTACAGAATCGAGAAGGGGTCCGAATCGTCCGCGAATCCCAGTGCATGGCCTATCTCATGCTCTGCCACTTGCAGCAGCGTCGCATCGGTTCCTTCGTAGGTCAGTTGACCAGTCGGTCCGACGGTCAACGGGTCTTGTGTAGGATCCTCCAAACGCACGATCGCACCGTTCAGCGCACCGTTAGTACTCCGATAATTGGTGTATCCCACCACTCCCGATGTCGTCGTTTGGAAATCACCCCAGCCAACACGAATATCTGAACTCGTCGAATCGGAAACTTCCTCGAAGGTGATTCCTGTCGCCGCTCCCCAGGTCGCGAAAGCCTGCTCGACGGTGGCTTGATATTGACTGACGATCGAGTTGCTGAAGGGCGCCGCAGCAGGGCCCGCGCCATTCGCAAAGCTCCAAGTGACGACCTTGCTATCCCACGCAGCACCTTCCAACACCGCATTGCCTGGCGCCGACGACGTTTGCGAAGCCGCGATCGCGGCGTACGCCTGGCTGCTCGCGTTTTGCGCAATGAGGCCGGCGATCGGACTACCGTTGGTCAGATCGAACTGCGAGACGACGCCAATACTGCTGTTGGCGCCACCAAGCAGGGGATTGTTCGTGCCAACAAAGGAATAACCACCCCCGCTATAACTACCGCCACCACCATCGCTTCCTGCGCTGCCGTCACCGCCAAACCCAGCATACCCACCGCTCCCGCGATCACCACCACTATCGCTACCACTTCCGCCGCCTTCTGTTGGCTGAGGAGGGCTGGGTTGCGGCGCAAAGATACCGTCCCCCACGAAGGCGGCATTGCTGATAGTCGGGGTGCCATCCTGGGCGTAAAATGAGTTGGTTTGACTGAAAAATGATCCTTCGGGGCTACTGTATTGCTCGCTCCCAAATGCTTCACTTACATCCCCATTGGCGAAGTAGCTATAGCTCGAGGTAGTGGTGTCCGTCGCCCCACCGCTTTGCGTAGTCTCAACCGATTCTTGTATCTGGCCAGCGCTGTTATAGCTGTCCGCCGTCGTCGAGGTGGTAACTGCCACCCCGTTTTGAAAGTCCGTGGAATTTACTGAAACCAGCCCTCCGTTCGCATTGTAGTTCGCAATAGCGGTGGAACTGACGGAGCCATTATTGGAACTCGTGGTCTCCACCGTTTTACTGCCGTCGGAATTCGTGGTCGTGACCGTAGTCGTTTCCTGCGTATCCCCAGTGGCGGTATTCGTAAATACGAAATCCTCAGTGACCATACTTCCGTTGGTCGAAATGGTATCGGTGCTAACCCCATATGGGTCCTGTGAGGTCGTCGCCGAACCCGTCTCGGCGCCTCCGTAACCGCCATAGCCACCGTAGCCGCCACTTCCATAGAAGAAATTCGTAGTGGATTGGATCCCATCGGAATTCGTGGTCGTCGTGCTGGCCAAGGTGCCATCGGTATTGTAAGAGTTAAATATCGTCGAAGAGGAACTAGGATTGGCAGCGCCAACATCATTCTGGGTGTCGCTCTGGGTGTTTTGACTCACCAGTTGTCCGTTAGTATCGAACAGACTCGAGACGGTCTGGCTACCGTTGTCGGTAACTGTCGTCTTGGTTCCATCGGCGTTGACGGTGGCGCTCGACGAATTACCGTTGGGGTCAACCGTCTGCGTAGTCTCACCTTGTAGAACACCAGCCGCATTGAAAAAGTCGGATATCGACTGATACCCCCCTTCCGAATTTGCCGTGATCGTTTCAGCCACGGAGCCGGTGACCGCACCCGAAGGGTCGTAGTTCGTCGTAACAATCGTGGTCGACCCGTCTGGGTTGTGAGTTTCAGTTTCAGATTCGACGACCACTACCGTCGGGTTGTAAATGGTGCTCGTGCTGGCTACCACGCCATCGGAATTGATAAGGTTAGTCAGCGATTGCTCAATCGACCCGTCGGGTTGGATGACAGCCCCGTTTAATACAACTCCTTGCCCTCCGTAACTAACGGCCGTTGTGGAGCCGTCGGCGTTGACCACAGCGGTGGCAATCGGGTTTCCGTTTGTATCGTAGAGCGTCGAGGTGTTAGCGGTGGCTGAAGTGGGATTTAGTTGCACCTCGACCGTCGGCCCGCCCGGAGTAACTACCACCGACTGATTTCCCGACACCGCGGTTGCAATATTGCTGGCGTCTTGAGACTCCGTCAAAGATGGATCGCTCTGCTGAAGCTGTAACCAATCCTTACTGATCAGATTGGCCGCCTGATCTGCAATACCAATCGGCACACCCATACCGGTAAGATTCTGATACGTGGTCAGTAAGCCGTCATCGGGCGTGGTCGTAAGCGTTGTCGATGATTGGCCCGTTACAATATCGATAATGGATTGCACACCAGTCCAAATCGAATCTACCGCCGCTTGACCCCCAATGCCGCCTGCAATACCGCCCGCTATGCCGCCTATCAAGGCCGCGACCACCGCGCCGGGGCCTGTTTCCGAGAATAGCGCAGCACCTGCGGCGGCGCCGGCCTCGGCGCCTTCAAGTCCAAATACCAATCGTGCGGCAAAATCCGTCAAGGTTTGAGCCGCGCCGCTGGTATTCCCCTGATCAAGCTGCTGCTGCGCCTGGGCGGCGCTTGTCACGGCGTCATAAACGATTGCGGCCGTGCCAAGTGCTTCTAATGTCCCCGAGGCAATGGTCCCCAAATTGATGGAAGAAGCGCCTTCGAGAACCGCAGCACTTTCGCTCGGTGCGCCGGCAGAACTCAAACCTGCGAGTTCTCCTACAGCCGCTGTAGAATCCGCGAGAGGTACAAAGCCCGGTAATTCCAGCGCGCCGGTGTACGCAGGCAGATCTGTAGTTGGGATACCCAGGCGTGCACCGCCCTCCTCGGTTAGGACGAAGTTCGAGTTACCGGAGGCGTTGGGGTTAACGATGTCAAGACCGTCGGCACCAATAATATTCTGCGAAGCCTGCTGAATCTCCGAAAATGCATTGGGGTTTCCGATTAGATCATCCCTCGGGATGCCATTGACCTGGGTTATACCAGCATTGGCCTCCGCTCCCGGAAGTTCAAGCTGCCCGAGTATTCTGTCCGCGCCTGCATTTGGATCGATAACCAAAACTTGGCCCTGGATCGAGGCAACAAACGCCTGGGAAGCTTCTCCAAAATAAGTCGTGCTGAGTTCTGCGGCAGTATCACCCAGTGCCCCGTACAGCAAATTGCCCGCTGCGGTCTGCGCCTGACTCACAGTGAGCCCTTCACTGTCCAATAGAATACTTACTATTTGAACACGAACAGCCGGGTTATCGAGGAATTGGCCTCGCGCCGTATTGTCGATAACCGACCACCCCAGTTGATTGGCAACGGATACAGCTGCTTCTTGCGCGTCAATTCCACCTCCAAGCGAACCGGAATAGAGAACCGCGTTTGGGCTCGTGGCATTCGCTGAGAGACTATTGATTAGATTCGTCAATCCCTGGAGGGTTGTAATGCTGGGGAGTTCATCGAGCGCAGCTTGAACGCCAGGTTGCAGAGGAGGAGCGCCAGGCGAGGGAACACGACTCATCGAACGATCCTCCAGGTGAATTTAACGGGCACTAACGCGGTACTCTCATCGCCGGGCCTTGTTGGATCTGAGTCCCAACGGGTCTTTAAGAAATATTCTATATTTAGTCTGTAGGCGACTTCGTTTTCCGGAGCCGATATGAATGGTACAGAACCGGCCTCATTTGCGGCCCCAGTGACAATCCACTGTGTAATTGGCTTGATGGGTCGTTCCGCGTAAAAATAAAAGTGTGCGTGCTCGTCTCGATAAAAGAAGCGATGTACGCCATCTTTGTTTATGCTAATGGCGGCGACCTCGAATTGCCCGGCCGGGCCGTCGATCGTGGCGATTTTTGCGTCCCTACCGCTGACTTGGGGTATTACCTTTTCCAGCACCATGATCGGGCTCCTATATGCATTCTAAACACGAGGGGAGGGAACTAAATAAAACGACTTAGCATAGTCGTCGTAGAACCCCGTTCGGCCAGCGCTACCTAACGCAGCTTCACTCGCTTTCATTGTTACGCTCCACAACAATATTTTTGACAGCCCTGAGCCGTGAGGATGAGGCCTCCTTTCGGCGCAGACTTATAGTAAATCGCCGCAGAGACCAGCGGATTGAGGCCGTCGTAAGGACGGAGCAATGAAGGGGCCATTCTTAGCGGCGTCTGAGTCATGGCACGGGACCACTCGTACCGCGTATGCCAGCAGTTTCTTCGCCGCAGGGGGGTCTTCAATGTGCGATCACTTCCTTGTTCTTTGACCATCGCCGTTCCTAGCTGCTATGTAAACGATTGGGCCGATCTACAGTTCTTCGTCTGCGTTGCGATCCGAAGCTGCTGGAGTCGTTTTTATATTACGACTGCCGAGTTGTCAATAATGCCGAAGCTATTTGGGCGGTGGCTACCTCACCCGTGTCAATTCCGTCTCCAGAGAATCGGAATAGAGGGCGGCGTTAAGGCTCGTCGCGCTCGCTGAGAGACTATTGATCAGATCCGTCAATCCCTCGAGAGTTGTAATCCCCGGGGAGTTCATCGAGCGCTGCTTGAACGCCGGGTTGCAGAGTAGGACCGCCAGGTTGAGTCGGAACGCCGCTCATCGAACGATCCTCCAAGTGAATTGAACAGGTACTAACGCGGCACTTTCATCGGCGTGCCTCGTCGGATTTGAATCCCAACGGGTCTTCAAGAAATATTCGATGTTTACTCTGAAAACGGCTTCGTTTTCTGGAGTCGATACGAATGGTACAGAGCCAGCCTCATTTGAGGCCCCAGTGACAATCCACTCCACACTTGGCTTAGTTCGAAGCTCCGCATAAAAACAGAAATGCGCGTGCTCGTCCTGATAATGGATGTGACGCACGCCCTCTTTGCTTATGAGCACGATAGCGACGTTGAATCGTCCCGCTGGGCCATCGATCTCCGCCATTTTTGCGGCCCTACCGTTGACTTGGGGTATTACCTTTTCCAGCACCATTGTCGGCCTCCTGTTATGACTCCTTGCCGTAAATTATGACTGACCAAGAAGTCAGTTAATGGCATCGAAAGGTATTCGCCGATCAGTGTCCGGGCTGATACTTAAATACCGCAATACCTGACCCCACGGCAGCGAGACGACTTCCGTCGGGGCTAAACGCGAGGCCAAATGCAGTGGCCACTTCCCGTGGCGTCCGCAAGACCTGGACAACGGCACCGGTATCAACATTCCAAATTCGCAAATTTGAATACTCACGGGACTCAGAAACGCTGCCTACCAAGTATCTACCGTCCAGACTAAACTCTAACGTCCGTACTTCGGTATGCACCGCTAATTCTTTGACCAGTGCACCGGACAGGACGTTCCAGATCCTAACCGGGTCCTTGTTCTCGACCGTAGTCTCTCGACGCTCAATTCGGCCGGTCACGGTAGCCGTACCAAACCACTGTCCATCATTGCTGATTGCCAGCGCCGTGGGGCCATCAGCATGGATGCGATCAATACTTCGCACCATTATTCCCGATACTGCATCCAGAATAACAAGGCGCGCCAATTTGCGTTTATCGCCGCCGACATCTGGAGTGCCTTCCCGAGTGCCAAACGCAATCTCATTGCGTGCAGTGCTGGTCACCAAGGGCGTGCAGATCGCCGGTCGTCCGATCGTTGGCGTCAAATGATATGTCCATGCAACGGTACCATCGGTTCTTCGATAGGCAACGACGGGTACACCCGGGTGACCGGGCGCCTGATAGGCGACGACTACGAATTGCTGATCTGGGCTAAATACTATGGAGTGAATGCCAAATGGCTGTCGCGCAGTCGCACTCGGTCCGACCAGCTGAAGCCTCGGTTGCCAGGATGTCGTATCCCACACCGTGGCAATCAACGCTCCCGATACCAACAGTCGGCCATCGGCGCTGAATGCAACGCTGTGTTGCGATCCAGCAGCAAGCCCCTTCGGGCCGCCATCCAGTATCTTCGCAACCGAAAGTGTGCTCGCTCGAAAGATATCCGTCTCAGGGGAGATACAGCTTGCAGCTATTTCGGCGCCGTCCGGACTCCATGACGCGGAAGTAAACCAGCCGCCATGGGACGGGCCCACTGAAACCGCTTTCTCAAGCTCCAGAACATGTTGATGACCGGTAGGTTCAATCATTGAGTCACTCCCAGTGGCTTTCTCAGCGTCGTGCGCAATCGCGGGCGCCAGAACTGATTTCCGAATAAAGATACCTCCTGCCCCGGATCGTGATGCCGTCTGCAGCAAGAATGGCTTTCAAACGCGGGAGAGCCAGGAGACCGCACAGCACGGCACCGCATAGAAATATCGTCACGAAACCAGGCGAGTGAGGCGCAGAGGTCAAGAACACACCGAGGGTCAAGCACAGTAGCGCGGCGCAAGCGAACGCGAGCCGTACCCATACAGATACCTTGGCGCCAGGCAAACCGACATCGAGTGGAAGCTCGGGCGGCTGAAACGACATTCCCTCCATAATCCGGTTGCGGATTCTGAAGTAGGCCTGACGTTCGTAGTCCACCTTAAGAAGAAAATGACCCGCCCGATCAAAGAGTACAAGAGCGGATGATCTCTCTTTGACGCTGGAGATGTCACCCCATCGAACCAGGCCTCGTTCCTTTCCGAGATGGGTACGCCACAGACCGTCACTGTCATAAGAGAGAGAACTCTTCGACGATCGCATCAGCACGCCGAGCAGGTACCAACTCAACGCGGTCAATGACGCGACGGCTAAGAGCCAAACACATGCCGCCACGTTGGACCTGGAGCTCTCTATGAGGATGCGATCATTCCAAAATTCGAGACCAAGCATTCCTATTATCATTGCCGCGAAGCACCGGGATACCCCCAACGTGCCTTGGCCAAATTCGGATGTTTCGGCGGATTCCATGTTAGTCCCTTGGGAAGAAGCCGCGATCGAGTCCCGCTGCAGCTCACTGAAACATTGCTCCCGCGGGTCAAGGGCATGTCAGTGTGCGTGTCTCAATTTCAGGAAAATGTACCCGATGCCGGGAACCTGACCGCTTGTTTCGCGCTGGGTTGGATGCGGCCCAAGAAAGATCGAGATACTGCGACGGATACATTACAGCGGCAGCGACGTACGGTCTCAGCGATGGATTTCCCTCAAAGCGCTTGAAGCTCCCGACCCCGGTCGCCTTGCATGACCAGGATGGCGACTTCGGATTGACGAACGCAGTCCCAGGTATCAGCATATGTCAAATGCAGTATGGAGGCGCTCAGAAGTTTGAGGCTCCCATTATCTTTCGATGTTCGGTAGTTGTGACGACGGTTCATCGGGGGCCATTCGCGACCAGTTTATAGTAGCCAGCCGGATACCATGACCCAGAGATTTCGAAATGCAATCGCGAAGTGTGGCTTCTATTGACTTGGTCCTAAGTTCGCATGGAGAGAATGACGCCGATGGATCCAAGGATAGATTCGATGCAGGGCCTCCGGACTGCAGCAGGTAGACGATATTCCGGACTCGCCGTGCTGGCGCAATCGCTGCTTGCGAGCCTAGTCCTCGTCGGCGCCGTCGGCTCTGCGCAGTACTTCGTGTCGGGTGGCGCGCCGTGGTTCCTGCACCAATCGGGCGATGCGGTGGACCCAGCGGAAGCGAACGCTCGAGCGGCCGCTTTTGCGGCTCTCAAGCCGCTACCGCTAGCGCTGGTCCCAGCGGCGGAAATTGCCACCGCCATCGATGGTATGGGTCTGAGTACTGCACAGAAGGCGGCGATGGCATCCCAATTTCAGACCGCCGCGCCTGGAGCGAAGGCCCCTGAAGTTCCGGTGTCAGCCGCCACGCCCGATGCAAAGACCCCTGACATTCCAGCGCCGACCGCGGCGCCCGCGGCCGCACCCGCTCCGAGTCAATCAACTCATCCGAATCGGCTGGCCTGGATCACCTTATGGGATACCGACGCTGAGGACGGTGATGCCGTGCGGATCGACAGTCAGGGCTATTCACGGATGATTACTCTGACCAAACAGCCCGTGACTTTTGCGATACCGGTCCCGCTCGACGGTGTGGTCAAAGTCACAGGAATCCGCGATGGAGAAGGCGGTGGCATCACCGTCGGATTTGCCTCCGGCGCCTCGCGGGCTGCGTTCCCGATCATGAGCGTCGGGCAAACCCTGGGTTTGAATGTGCGACTCGATTGATGAAATCAATCCTTGCAGCGGCGACGCGGCTCATGCCCCTCGCCTTCCTCTTGATGGCGGTCGTTTTCGTCGCGCAGTTCATGTTACAGCATGGACCGAGTGTCGGAGCGCTCGATCACTACGTTGTAAAGCTATCCGAACTACTGAACAGACACGCGTGGATCATCGCGATCCTGGCGGCCGTTTTTTGTATCACCAGTTTTGCAGGTTATTTTCACGAACGTCGTCGCAACGCCGGCGTTCACGTTGCAAAGACCGGAGTCATCATGGACATCCTCGATCGTTTAACAAATCGCCAGGCCCTCGAGGGCAAACTGGCCAAAGAGCCGGAAGCGGTATTCATCGATTCCGAACAGTTGGCTCAGGCGTTGAAATCGAGAGTTATCGGCCAGGACGCGGTCTGCGACGACATGGCGGCCCAAATTCGACGCCGCCTCGCGCTCAAGCAACGCGGCAAACCGGTCGGGGTGTTCATGCTGGCCGGGCCGCCCGGAACCGGCAAAACATACCTGGCCAAATGCCTGGCGGCCGAGCTACAGCGAAAGCTTCTGCACTTCGACATGACCCAATTTTCGGCCGGGGCGCATGCGGCTACGCAGCTCTTCGGCACGTCGAAAGGCTACATGGGTTCGGATTCGTACGGAAAACTCACAGCGGCGCTGCGCGACACTCCCGATGCCGTGGTCCTGCTGGACGAAATCGAGAAGGCACATTCCGAAGTCCAAAAGAATTTTCTGACGGCGTGGAACGATGGATTCATCACTGAAGCGTCGGACGGTCAACAAATCTCGACTTCCAGCGCCATCTTCGTGCTGACCACGAATGCCGCGACCGATACGCTGCAAGCGCTGCAAGCTGCGCATGCCAACGATCCTGATGAACTACGTCGAGTTTGCACGAATGCATTGCGGGAAAGCGGATTTGCACCTGAGGTATTGAATAGAATCGATCGGATTTTTGTATTCAAGCCGCTCTCCGGCTTGGACATCGCGCGCGTGACCGCGCTCGAGATTGAGCTGATGATCCAAGGCTACGGTCTCGCGATTGTTGAGGGTGGAATCGATCCCGACATCTTGTTGGAGATGATGAGACGGCAGAAGAAGCTCGGAGCCGCCTCATCGACCCGAGATCTGGTACGCGCAGCCGAAGAATCGATCGCAGACACGTTGATCGAGGCCAAGCAGCGCGGCTACGCCAAGGTAGCTGTGGTGTCTCGCAATGGGTCGATTGTTGCCCGGCCGGAAAGATGAGCACCCTGAGACCCCTGTCCCGCTTCACGACGGCGACGGCACTGTGGAAACGAGCGCCGTTATGGCGCTTCACGCTTCTCTCCACCATGCTGTTGCTGCTTCTTGCGTTGCTGTATCCGCCTCATATGGAGTTGCGATCTAGTCAGGCGTTACCGCCAGTCATCAGTCAGGCCAGTTACACGCCGCCACGGCAGGCAAACACTTCGGCATCGGGCTCTCCGACGGCAGCGCCCAAATCGTCGATGCCCGACACCAGCTCGGCATCAAACACGCAAGCCCCCTCTACTTCTGCGCCGAACGACCTTCCCGCCGCCGCCACGCCACCGTCAACGCCGCAGCCGACGCAACCGCCCACCAGCACGGCATTGACCTCACGGGCCCCTTCTGTGTCCGCGCTTCACGACGTTCCGCCTGCCGTCACGCCACAGTCAACGCAGCAGCCTAGCGCCGCATTGAACGCGCCGGCACCCTCTGTTTCCGCGCCTCCCAGCCTACACGCTGCGCCGCAACCCATAGCCTCACCGGCCCACTTGTCGCTGGCGACGCCCAACGGTCAACCGACCGAAAAGAATGCCTCGGGAATCGATTCGGCACTGATCGGTCGCACCTATCAGAACGAGTTGCTGATGAACGGTTTCAAGGTACCGCTACCGCAGGGAGAGTGGGCGGTACTCGCGAGCTTCACCATTTGGATAACGAAGAGCCCTCAAAACAAAGGAATGACGTATTTTCTGGGCAGGATTGAAAAGGGCCGACTCGCCGGTGCCATGATCGTCAACGCCTTAAGGAGCCCCGCGGACGCGCCCACCGGTTTCGATGAATTCAAGAATTGCGCCAATCCGGACAATATCTACACCAGCAAGGAAGAGATTGTACCCTTCGACCATCAGGCCTGCTGGGTCATGCATTCGCTGTTCACTCCCCCGTGGCAGCAGTGGGGGGACAAGGCAATGCAAATGGATAGCGTCGTGCGCGCAGCGGCGGGCGATTTGGCCGCCAAGGGCGTCACTTATTCCCAGGATCTGGTCGCCGTCCATTTCTATCGATCCGAGAAATGGGGCGTTTTGAATGCGACCTATCTATTCAGCCCCGAAGAAGAAGGCGTCCGATCCAACGTAGTGCCGACCTTTCGGGACTCCGATTGGTTCGGCCCGAACGTACAGAAGTTTCCTGAGAAAGTGGCCTACACCAACAAGTTGAAAGCCTGGGGCGAGTCTTTCTGGCCGCGATTCAAGGCCGCATTCGACGCCGGCCGGTGAGTTGTGGCTTAACCGCCCGGCACCTGGTACCCCCGCACCGTCTCAACCAGCAGCGCGACGCGCTCGGGATCGACGTCGGGCGTAATGCCGTGGCCCAAATTGAACACGTGGCCGGGGCCGGGGCCGTAACTATCGAGCACGCGCAAGGTCTCGCGACGTAGCGTGTCGGGCGGCGCGAACAGTGCCGAGGGGTCGAGGTTCCCCTGCAACGCCACGCGCCCCGCGACGGCCTTGCGGGCATCGCTCAAGTCGGTGGTCCAGTCCACGCCCACCGCGTCGCAGCCGATGGCGGCGATCTTTCCTAACCAGGCGCCACCACCCTTGGTAAAGACGATATTGGGGACCCTGCGTCCTCCCGACTGGCGCGTGAGGGCATCGATCACCTGCGCCATATGGCGTAGGGAGAATTCTTCGTACTGCGCCGGCGTCAACACACCGCCCCAAGTGTCGAACAGCATCACGGCCTGCGCGCCGGCCTCGATTTGCGCGTTGAGGTAAAGGATCGTCGCCTTGGCAAGCAGCTCGAGCAGCCGATGCAGCTCGCGGGGCGATTCGTACATCATGCGTTTGATCACGCCGAAGGTCTTGCTGCTGCCGCCCTCCACCATATAGGTGGCCACCGTCCAAGGACTGCCCGCGAATCCGATCAGCGGCACCCGGCCTGCCAGCTCGCGGCGCACCCGCGACACCGCCTCAGTGACGTACTTGAGCTCCTGTCCGGGATCGGGCACCCCGAGCTTGTCGATGTCGGCCGGGGTGCGCACCGGGAACTCGAACTTCGGACCCTCGCCCGCCTCAAATTCCAGCCCCAGGTTCATCGCATGGGGAATGGTGAGAATGTCCGAGAACAAAATGGCGGCGTCCAACGGAAATCTGTCGACCGGCTGCAGCGTGATTTCGCAGGCAATTTCCGGGTTGGTGCACATCTCCAGGAAGCCGCCGGCGCGCGTCCGCGTCGCGCGGTATTCGGGCAGATATCGCCCGGCTTGGCGCATCAGCCAGACCGGTCGGCGCGGCGTGGGTTCGCGCAGCAGCGCACGCAGCAATAAATCGTTTTTTAGCGTATCACTCATCGATTCGGTCAAGGTTCGCCCTTTAGCTGTCTAGCCCAAGTTATTCATCAAGGAGGCCGGGTTGGAGGGGTATTTTTGTGCGGGCCAGTTCGGCCGCCGTCGCCAAACCCATGAATGATGTTACTCGCTTAGTCTCCCGATCGCTCGAGTACAGCCGCTTGCTCACGTGCGCTCTCGGGGATCGTACAATCGGCCGTGCTCCAGAATGGCATAGCGGTCGGTCATGCCCGCAATGTAATCGGCCACCGCCCGCGCACGGCCGGCCGGACCCGGCACCAACTCCAATCGGGTGCGCGCTTCGTGCTCATCGGGCATCAGCGCAGGATCGGTGAAAAAAGCCTCGAACAGATCGCGCACCACGCGGCTCGCCTTGGTGGTCATGCGCCGCACCTTGTAGTGCTTGTACAGTTCCTCGCGCAGGAAGGCTTTGAGCGCGTAGTTCAGCTCGCGCGTGGCATCGCTGAACCCGATCAACGCGTTGGGATACGATCTGACCTCGGCTATCGAGCGGACGCCGGAAGCCCCGAGCCGCGCCGCGGAAGAGTCGATCAAGTCGCTGACCAGATGATTGATCATGCGCCGCAAGATCTCGTAAATAAATCGGCGGCCCGTCAGCGACGGATGCTTGGACTGCACTTCGTCGTGATAGTTGCGGAACAGGGGCACGGACAGCAGCCCATCGACGCTGATGAGGCCGGCGCGTATGCCATCCTCGACATCGTGATTGTTGTATGCGATCTCGTCGGCAAAATTCGCCAGCTGCGCCTCCAATCCGGGCTGCTGGCGATTGATGAAGCGCTCGCCCAATTCGCCGAGCAAAAGCGCGTTGTTGTAGGAACAGTGTTTCAGTATGCCTTCGCGGCATTCGAAGGTCAGGTTCAGGCCGTTGAATTCGGCGTAATGCTCCTCGAGCTCATCGACCACGCGCAGCGACTGCAGGTTGTGCTCGAAACCGCCGAAGTCCGTCATGCATGCATTCAATGCATCCTGTCCTGCATGACCGAACGGCGTGTGCCCAAGATCATGGGCAAGACAGATCGCCTCGGACAATTCTTCGTTGAGCTTCAGCGCCCGCGCCGCCGTTCGGGCTATCTGTGCGACCTCGAGCGAATGGGTCAGGCGGGTTCGATACAGATCGCCTTCGTGGTTGACGAACACCTGGGTCTTGTACACCAGTCGCCGAAACGCAGTGGAATGCACGATGCGATCGCGATCGCGCTGATACTCGGATCGATAGTCGGGGGCCGGCTCCGGGTGGCGGCGCCCCCGCGAATGCTCGGGATGCGCGGCATACGCCGCAAGCCCGCTCATCCGAAGTACTCGGTGAGCGTGGCCTCGAGCGCGTCCTTCGGGTATTGGTCGGTGACGATGGCGCGGCCGAGCTTCTCCAGAAGGACCAGGCGCACGGCACCGGCCAGGACCTTCTTGTCCATCTGCATCAACTCATATGCCTTGGCGGCGCCGATGCGCGGCGGTTCGGTCGGCAGCCCGGTCTGTGCCAACACATCGCGCAGGCGGTCCTTGACCGCCGCGTCGATCAGGCCCATTCGCTGGGACAAATCCGCCGCCATGATCATCCCAAGAGCCACCGCCTCGCCGTGCAAATAGGTGTCGAAATTCGTCGCCGCCTCGATGGCATGGCCAAAGGTGTGGCCGAAATTCAAGATGGCCCGCAAGTCCTGTTCGCGCTCATCGCGCGCAACCACCGTCGCCTTGATCTCGCAGGACCTGCCGATGGCGTAGGTGAGCGCGGCGACATCTCGGGCCAGCAATTGAAGCATGTTGCGCTCCAGCCAGGCGAACAACAGGGGATCCCAAACGCAGCCGTGCTTGATCACCTCCGCAAGCCCTGACTTCAGTTCCCGGTCGGGCAAGGTCGCCAGAGTGTCGGTGTCGGCAATCACGGCGCGCGGCTGATAGAAGGCGCCGATGAGATTCTTGCCGCCCGGGTGATTCACGCCGGTCTTGCCGCCCACCGAGGAATCCACTTGGGCCAGCAGCGTCGTGGGTATTTGTACATAGCCGATACCGCGTTGATAGGACGCCGCCGCAAAGCCCGCGATATCCCCCACCACGCCACCGCCGAGAGCCAGTACGGTCGCATCCCGATTCATCTTGTTGGCGACCAATGCGTCGAATACCCATCCGGCCGTTTGCAGCGTCTTGTGCTGCTCGCCGTCGGGCAAAATGCACTCGGCGATCCGCCGTTGGGCGAAGCTTGTGGTCAGCTTGGCCAGATAGAGCTTGGCCACGGTGGTATTGGTCACGACAAGCAAGTCGCGGCCGGGAATTTGCGCATCCAGCACTTCACGATCGGTGAGCAAGCCCGGCCCTATGGTGATGGGGTAGCTCGAGGCGCCTAAGTCGACTTCGATGGTTTGCACGGTGTGATTATACGAACAGTTAGGATGTCTGCTGGCGGCTCAGTTCATCGTGAATTTCCTCGGCCACCAGCTGCACCCGGCGGCCGTCGGTCGATACCGTCAGGTCGGCTATTTCAGCGTACAGGGCGGCGCGACGTGCCATCAACTCCTTGAGCTTCTGCTCAGGGTCGGTGCCTTGCAGCAGGGGCCGATGCCGCCCGTGCCGCGTGCGCTCCATCTGCTGGTCGATCGACGTCGCGAGGTAGACCACGACACCGCGCTCGGCCAGTGCCCGCCGATTGTCCGGATCGATGACGGCGCCGCCGCCGGTGGCCAGCACGATGGAGCTCAGCTGCGTCAGGCGGTCGATCGACTCCCGCTCACGCAGCCGAAAACCCACTTCACCTTCCTTCTCGAAAATAAACGGGATATCCACGCCGGTTTTCGCCTCGATGTCCGCATCGCTGTCATGGAAGGTATAGCGGAACAGGCGCGCAAGGTGGCGTCCGACTGCCGTCTTTCCCGATCCCATGGGACCGATCAGAAATATATTGCGCTTCGTGAGCATGATCGCCGCCGATCATAGCGGACTCACGATAAAGGAGGGGCGCCCTTGAGGCGCCCCTGATCAAACTGCCGAGCCCACACCGGCGGCGTCAGTAGAGATTCGATCCCTCGCGCAAAATCTTCGGCGTGATGAAGATCAGCAGCTCGGTCTTGTTGTTGATATCCGTCGTGCTGCGGAAGAAGTAGCCGAGCACGGGAATATCGGCCAGGAAGGGCACCTTGTTGGCCGCCTTGGATCTCGTCGTCTCAAGAATACCGCCCAGCACCACCGTCTGGCCGTCATTCACCAGTACCTGAGTGATGATTTGGCGGGTGTCGATGGACGGTACGCTGCCGCCCGTGGCGCTGGTCACCTGTTGACCGACCGAATCGTCCGAGACGTCGAGGTCCAGAATCACGCGATTGTCGGGCGTGATCAACGGCGTGACCTTGAGCTTCAGCACCGCATCCTTGAATTGGGTGGTCGTCGCACCGCTCGAGGCCGATTCCTGAAAGGGAATTTCCACACCCTGCGATATGGTGGCCTGCTTCTGGTTCGCGGTAATGACGCGCGGCGAGGAGATGGTTTCGCTCTTGCCCTCGTTTTGCGCCGCCGACAATTCCAGATCCACCAAGTAGCTGCCGCCCAGCAGCGAGATGCCGATGCTGCCGTTGGTGTTGGTCGCCGGCGTATTGACTTGGTAGCGATTGTCCAGCGTGGTTGCCGCCAAGGAGGCCGGACCTAAGCCGGTGCCGATAATCGAGTTCGCACCGATGCCGTTGCCGCTGACCGCGAGCAGACCGCCGGGACCGTTCTTGGTCGCCGAATTCACGCCGAAACGTGCGCCGAGGTCGCGTTCGAAGGTGTCGCTGACGACGACGATGCGCGCCTCGATCAGCACCTGCTTGATGGGCACGTCCAAGGTCTGCACCAGGCGGCGGATATCGGCCAGCTTGTCGCTGGTGTCCTGGACCAACAGGGTATTGGTGCGCTCATCGACCGACAGGCTGCCGCGCGGCGACAGCATGGATTCCTTGGCGTTGCCGGTCTTGATCAACTTCGCCAGATCGACGACCTTGGCATAGTTGACCTGCATAAACTCCGTGTGGGTGGGCGAGAGTTCCTGCACCTCTTTATGGGCCGCCAGCTCCGCCTTCTCGCGCGTGGCCAGCTCTTCGGTCGGGCCGATGATGATGACGTTGTCCTGGCGGCGCTTGTCCAAGCCCTTGGTGCGCAGCACGATGTCGAGTGCCTGATCCCAAGGCACATTCTGCAGGCGGAGGGTGAGGTTGCCCGACACCGAATCGCTGACCACGATGTTCTGCCCGCTGGTATCGGCCAGCAGCTGCAGTACCGATCGCACGTCGATGTCCTGGAAGTTCAGCGTCAACCGCTCGCCGGTGTACTCCTTCTTCTCCTCTGCTCCGGCCGTGCGCTTCGAGGAGGCTTTGATTTCAACGGTGTACTGGGTATCGGATTGATATGCCAGCTGCTCGAAATCACCCTGCGAGCTGATCACCAGGCGCGAGCTGCCGTCCACGCGGACCGCATCCACGGTTTGCACCGGCGTCGCGAAATCCATGACGTCATAGCGGCGCAGCAAATTCTTGGGCATGACCGTGCCGGCGAAGTCCACCACGATTTGCTGGCCTTCCTGACGGACATTGACGGGCGTGCGTGGGTCGGTGAGTTGCACGATCACACGGCCCGTGCCGTCGGAACCGCGTCTGAAGTCGATGGTGCGGATGGCCCGCTCCACCGGGGTGCCGGAGGTACTGGCGGCGCGCGCGGCCACCGGCTTGCCGACGTCGGCACCGGGCTGCTGGCCCAGCGTGACGATGATGGTGTTGCCGTCTACTTTGGTGGTGTAGGGCATCAAGCTGTCGACGTTCACGACCAAGCGCGCGCGGCCGTTCGCTTCGGCCGCGAGTACGGTATCGACGCCGCCCGCGTGCACATCGAAATGTTTCGACGCCAGCGCCAGCGTCGTGTTGGGCAAGTCGAACGCGATGCGCGCCGGCTTGTCGATGGTGAACGGCAGAGGCTCCGGGGCCGGCCCGCTCATATGCAGCTTGAGCTGCACCTGTTGCCCCGACAAGGTTTGAACATCGACGGACTGGAGCTGGACCGCATCCGCGGCGCGCGCCGTGAAACCGGTCGCAGCCAATGCGATAACGGTTATCGCGCCCATCATCGCCGCCCGTAATTGAATTCTGATCATGCTTTCGTCTCCCTGTGGCTCAATTGGCCAATGCCAATGAAGCCGGTCGCTCTATGTAGCCGCCGAGACCATCCGGGATGATTTCGACCAGGCTGATTCTTCCGCCGGTTATTTCCGTCACCTTGCCGTCGTTCTGCCCCAGGTAGTTGCCGGGTTGAACCTTGTGCACCAGGCCGTCTTTGGATTGCACCAGCCCGTAAAAATTACCGCCCACCTTGAAGGTGCCGACCATCTTCAGCGTGTCGAGCGAAAATCCTTCCAGGAATTCGCGGTTGCGCCGCGAGCTGGGTCGAAGGCTTGCCTGCCCGTTCGCCGAGCTCGGGCCCTGCGGCTGGAACGGCGAGCGCAGGTTGGCCGCGGCGTACACATAGGTCTCGTAGGGCTTCACTTCCGGCAGCGGTTGAATTCTTCCGCCGGGCTTCTTCTTGGTTGCCTCGATCCACTTCTGTAAATCCGATTGGCCACCGGAGCAGCCGGCCGCGGCCAGCGCCGCAACCACGAGCCCAATGAGGCCTATCCTGGATATCTGTCTCACGTCTAGCCTCCAGCCGCCGTAGTCTTCTTCTTAGCCGGTTTCGCGCCGCCTTCGTCCTCGATGTAGCGATAGGTCTTGGCGGTCACGTCCATGGTCAAGTTGTCGAAGCTGCCCTTGGCATCCACGGGCGAAATCTGAATGTCGTTCAAGGTCACGATGCGCGGCAGCGCCGCAATGCCGCTGACGAATCTGCCGAAGTCATGGTAACTGCCCACCAGTTTGATCTTGATCGGCAGTTCCGCGTAGAAGCCGTTGCTCTTCTCGCCGCCCGGCTGGAACAGCTTTTCCGTGAGTCCCGCCGCCAGGCCGGTTTGAGAGATATCGACCAGAAGATTCGGCACTTCGGTTTTGCCGGGCAACTGCCGCAGCATCGCGCCGAAGCTGCGCTCCATTTCGCCGAGCTGCGTGCGGTACGCATCGAGATTGGCGGCGCGCTGTTGTTTGCTCTCGAACTGCGCGCGCAGATCCAACTCGTCGGCCTCCGCCTTTTGCAGCATCGGACGATCGTCGTTCCAGACGAACATGTACCAGCCGACGGCGGCGACGACGGCGAAGCCCAAGACCACGAAGAGGCCGCGCACGGCGACCGGCCAGCGGCCCACATCGCGCGGATCGAGAGTACGAAGTTGATCTAAGAAGTTCATTTCGCCGCAGCCTTCTTAACCGTTGTTTCGCCGCCGTTGTCCACGTCCACTCCCACCACATCGCTGGTGAGCGTGAAGCTCGAGCCGCCCGTCGGCGAATCCTTGGCCGTCTCCACCACCTGCAGCTGCGGGTTATCCATCCACGAGGAGGAATCGATATTGCGCATGAAGGTCGAGACGCGCGTGCTGGATTGAGCCACGCCCTTCATCTCGAGCTTCTTGCCCGTTTCCTTGATCTGGGTGAGGTAAATGCCTTCGGGAACGGTTTTCACCAGTTCGTCGAACAAATGCACGATCTCGGGGCGTTTGCGTTGCAGCTTCTCGATGATTTCCATGCGCGCAACCAGGCGCTGCTTGCGATTCTCGAGATCCTGAATGTCGGCGATCTGCGCATCGAGCTTGACGATCTCCTTCTTGAGGAGATTGTTCTTGGCGTTCTGCGAGTCGATCCAGCTCGCATACAAGATGAATTTACCGAACAGCACGCAGATCACGCCGATCAACGCGGCACCGCCGAGAGCCACCGTGAACTCGCGGCGTCGGACTTTACGTTCTTGTTCGCGCCAGGGAAGTAGATTGATACGCGGCATGGCTACTCTTTAATCGAAGCTACGCAGCGCGAGGCCGCAGGCTGTGAGTAATGCAGTGGCGTCGCGCGCCACCGCTTGGGCTTTGGCCTTGGACGACACCTTCATGTTGCCGAGAGGATCGCCTCTGTCGGCCGGCACGCCGACACGGCTGGAAATGACATCGGCGACGCCGGGAATGTTGGCGCAGCCGCCGCAAATCAGGATCTGATCCGGCTGGGCGCGGCCGCTGCCGGAGGCCAGATAGAACTGCAGCGAACGGCTGACTTGCTGCGTCATGTCGTCGATAAAAGGATCCAACACCTCGGGCTGATAGTTGCTGGGCAGGCCGCCTTCCTTCTTGGCGCGGCCGGCTTCCTCCATGGACAGTCCGTAGGTACGCATGATTTCTTCGGTCAACTGCTGGCCGCCGAAGGCGAAGTCACGCGTGTAAATCACGCGCATGTCGCGCAGCACGCTGAACGTGGTGCTGCTGGCGCCGAAGTCCACCACCGCCACGGTGCGATCCAGGCCGCCGTCCGGCATCTGGTGACGCATGAGGGCACAGGCATTCTCCAAGGCGAAGGCCTCCACATCCACCAGGTGCGCGGTGAGCCCTGAGGCCTGAACTGCGGCCTGCCGCTGTTCGACATTCTCGGTGCGCGTCGCGACCAGGAGCACATCGAGCATGTCCGGATCTTTTTCCGAAGGACCCACGACCTGGTAGTCGTAGCTGACTTCTTCCATGGGAAAGGGAATGTACTGGTCGGCCTGCATCTCGACCTGGCCCTCCAATTCATTCTCGCCGAGATTCTTCGGCATCTGAATGACTTTGGTAATCGCCGCGTCACCGCTGATGGCAATGGCGGCAAGGCGGCTCTTGGCCCCCGAGCGCTTCACGGCTCGGCGGATGGCTTCGCCGACCGCTTCCGCGTCGACGATGGCTTTTTCATTGATGGCGTTGTGCGGCGTGGGCTCCGCGGCATACGACTCAACGCGATACTGGCCACCGGACATCGAAAGCTCAATGAGCTTCACCGATGAGGTGGTTATGTCAAGTCCCAGTAGGGGACGATACCTTTTGCCTAACGACCACACAAATGTTTTCCCTTTTTGCTCAATACCTTGTAGGTCGAATCTGGTGTACGAGATTAGCCATGACGAGCAAACTTAGCAAGAAACTGTTAAATGGAACGTGAAGCTACTCACAGGTATTACCGCCCGGGCACCCCAAGTCGGTAAAGTGAGACCTACGACAGTTTCGTAGCTGATGCGGAAGCGTCGACTCATCTTCAGTTCAGACCTCATCGCGTAAGGCCTAAGGGGCCGTGGCGGTTGGGTTAATCTGGTCTGGCAACCCCGCTGTCCTCCTAAAGGTCGCGTGCGTCAACCTTTTCGAGGATCGGTGGCTTTGCGTCCTCATCTTTCGATGAGTATGCCCTCGTCGCCGGCGGTAATATGATGCCTATGTCCGCCGGTGCAATAAGTTAGAACGGTTTTCTGTGGCCAAACGTTACCTAGTTCTCATATCGCGAATTTGTGCCGTTTTAGTGGGCGGAATAGCGCTCATCGTCTTCGCCAACGTCTGTGCTTATGTTTACTTGAAGCCTGCCCTGCCCGACGTGGGGAGTTTGCGCGAGGTGCAGCTGCAGGTGCCGCTACGCATCTATTCCCGGGACGGCAGACTGATCCAGTCGATCGGCGAACAGCGGCGAATTCCGGTCCGTTACGAACAGTTGCCCAGGCAGCTGGTTCAAGCCTTTCTGGCGACCGAGGATGATCGATTCTTCCGCCATCACGGCGTCGATTGGCAGGGAATTTTGCGGGCGGCGGTGGCCAATCTCAAAGCCGGCGGTATACGCCAGGGCGCCAGCACCATCACCATGCAGGTGTCGCGGGATATGTTCCTCACCCCGCGCCGCGACATGAAGCGCAAAATGAGCGAAATCTACATTTCGCTGCTCATGGAGGCTGAATTCACCAAGGAGGAAATATTCTCCCTCTACGTCAATAAGATCTTCTTGGGCCAGCGAGCCTATGGCGTGGGCGCTGCGGCCGAGGTGTATTTCGGCAAGAGTCTGGATCAGCTGAACCTTGCCGAAACCGCCACCCTGGCGGGGATCCCGACGGCCCCCTCGACGGTCAATCCGGTGGCCAGCGCCGAAGCGGCCAAGGTGCGCCGCGCGCACGTTCTGGGACGCATGCTCGAACTCGGCTACATCACCCAGGCCGAGTACACCGAGGCCAAGAACAGCCCGATGGAATCGCGTCTGCATGGTGCTTCCATCGAGGTGGACGCCCCGTACCTGGCGGAAATGGTGCGTAACGACATGCAGAACAAGTACGGCGATGCCGTCTACACGGCAGGCTACAAGGTCTACACCACGCTCGATTCCCGCCTGCAGGCGGCAGGGACCGTGGCGCTGCGCACCGGCCTCCTGGAATACGACATGCGCCACGGCTATCGCGGCGCCAGTGCCAAGGTCGACATGGGCAAGATCGCGACGCCCGCCCAGTTCGAGGCGCAATTGGAGGAGTTTCCGGTCATCGGCGGCTTAAAGCCCGCCATCGTGGAAAAAGTCGAAGCCAAAAGCGCCAAGATCTACGTCAAGGACCTAGGATCGGTGGATCTGCCCTGGGAGAAGCTCGTCTGGGCGCGGCGCGAATTGCCGGACGAGAAGGTCGATCGCGCGCCAACCCAGGCAGCGGAGATTTTGAGCCGCGGCGATGTCATTTACACCGTGGGGCGCACGCGGGACTCCGTGCTGTTCGTCCAGGTGCCCGAAGCGCAGAGCGCACTGGTGTCGGTGGACCCCAAGGACGGCGCCATCGTGACCCTGGTTGGCGGCTTCGATTTCTTCCAGAGCAAGTTCAACCGCGTCGTTCAAGCCCGGCGCCAACCGGGGTCGGGATTCAAGCCATTTATCTATGCCGCGGCCTTCGACAAGGGATTTACCCCTGCCAGCGTGGTGCTGGATGCCCCCGTGGTCATCGACGAGGAAGGCAAGGAACAGGCCTGGCGCCCAAAGGAATTCGAGAGCAAATTCGCCGGCCCGGTTCGGCTTCGCGATGCGCTGACCCACTCCAAGAACCTGGTATCGGTGCGCGTGATGCGCGCCATCGGCGGCGAGTATGCCCGTAATTACGTGACCCGCTTCGGCTTCGACAAATCGCAGCTCCCGGACGATCTCACCCTGGCTCTGGGCACGGCCGAACTCAGTCCGCTGCAAGTGGCCATCGGCTATTCCACCTTCGCCAACGGCGGTTTTAAAGTCAGTTCTTACTATATCGACCGGGTCGAGGACGCCAACGGTAAGGTGCTGGAGCAGGCAAACCCGGCGATCGCCTGCGCGCAGTGCGGTGTTCCCGGCACCGGTTCCAGCCCGAGAAGCGCCGCAGCCGGTGGCCGTACCGCGCTCCTGGACGAAGCCACCCACGACGGCAAGACCATGATTGCTGCGAAGAATCTAGCGCCGCAAATCATCCGGCCACAAATCGCCTTTCTATTGGCAGATATGATGGCGGATGTCATCAAGCGCGGCACGGGCCAGCGTGCGCGCACGCTCAATCGCGATGACATCGCCGGCAAGACCGGTACCAGTAATGATGCGCATGACACCTGGTTCAATGGTTTCAATGGCGACCTGGTGACGACGGTCTGGGTGGGCTTCGACTCGGATCGCTTGTTAGGTGAAGGCGAGCAGGGCGGCCGCACGGCCATACCGGCCTGGACGTACTTCATGCACGAGGCTCTGGCCGGCACGGCCAGGCGCGGCGTGCCCATCCCCGACGGCATCGTCAGGGTACGCATTTCACCCACAACCGGCCTGCTGGCAGGCGCGGAGGACCCCAGCGGCATCATGGAATACTTCATCGAAGGGAACTTGCCCAAGGCGGACGAAGGACAGAACTCCAACAATCCGGAGGGCGATAAACCCCTGTTCTAACCTAAACCATAAGCCGCAGTTCTAGCCTGAGCCACAAACCGCTGTTCCAACCTGAACCATAAGGCGCAGTTCTAACCTAAACTATTCATGAACGATCTGTATATTCATGTATGAGCTTTCCCGGTGCTCACGAATTCAGACTGGCCCACAGGCTGCGAGGTGCCGATGACCAAGAAATTTTCGCAGCGTGCTGAGGATCTGCGCCGCGCTCTCGCTCAAGAGGCCGCGAGGATCATGGCCGAGCATGGCATTGAGGATTTCCTCCAAGCCAAGCGCAAGGCGGCGGATCGCCTAGGGGTCAACGACGTCGCGGTGCTGCCGAAGAACATTGAGATCGTCGATGCACTGCGCGCCCATCAACGGTTGTTCGGACGTGAGACCCACGACCATACCTTGAGAGAACAGCGCCGCATCGCACTCGACACCATGCGGCTTTTGGCGCAGTTCCAGCCGCGCCTCGTGGGATCCGTGCTCACCGGGACGGCCACCAACTACAGCGACATTAATTTGCATTTGTTCGCCGATGCTTCCGAAACCGTGGCGCTACATCTGTTGGACTTGGGCGTGCCCCATGAATTCTATGAGCGGCGCGTGAAGATGGATGCCGAGCGCAGCGTGAACTACCCCGCATTGCGATTCGAGGCCAATGGGCGCAGCGTCGATGCCACCGTGTTTCCGATCGATGGCATCAGGCAATCGCCATATTCGCCCGTGGACGGGCGGCCGATGAAGCGCGCCGATGCGCGCGAAGTCGCGCTACTGATCGACGCCAACTGACCGTTGGGCGTGCTGGGCCGTTGGCCTGAGCGGGGGCCCGGCTCGAGCGTCGGTCCGTAGCCGTGGACTTCAGTTCCCCGCCTCATCCCTCGCGTCAATTCCCCTGCTTCGGCTGCCACACCGCCATCATGTCCGGCGAGCCCTGAGCGCGCACGCCGTTGTCGGTCAAGATGTCATCGGTGGCGGCCATGATGGCCGTGCGCGAGAACACCAGGGCTTCGCCACCCCGGCTGCCGAATTCGATGGTGACGAACGGGTCCTTCAAATCGCGCAGCACCGCGACCAAGTGCGCGAGGCTCTTGATGGGAGTGCCGTTGACGGAGGACACCACCGAACCGGTGGGGTTGGAATAGCCGTTCGCGAGTTTGTGCGGAAAGAACGGCGACGAGATGATCACCAATTCCTCGAGGTCGGGAGTCGGCGTATCGAACACCCGGGTGACGAGCGGGCTTTTCACAAAACCCAGCACCCGCAGCAAATTGGCGTTGTTCTCGAACACGGACAAGAACTGGCGCGTGGCGCGCGAGAACACAATGGGGCCGTAGACGAAGTACGAGGGATATTCGCCGTGCAGGTCCGCCGCCAGCGTCGGCCGCTCTGCCGATACGGGCAGTTCTATCTTCAGCGTCTTGCCGCCGCGCACCACCGTCAGCGGCAATTTGTCGTCCTTGACCAGGCGCTGAATCATATAGCTGAAGTGCAGCCGTAAGTCCTTGTCGATTTTGACCATGCCTTGATTGTCGATGGGCGTATCCCCGATCCGGGTAATCACGTCCCATTCCTTCAACGGATAGGACGCATCGGTCTTATCGGGCCGATGCACCACCATACCCTCGACGCTCTTGTCGAGCTTCAGGAAGTCGCGCAGTGCCGGATTCTCGAGCGTCTGCAGATCGTCGTACATGCTCGCCTTGCCCACGTAGTGGCCGCCGGCGATATCCTTCAGGAACAGATCCACTTCCTCGTTCGGAATGATGTAGCCGATGTTCTGAGTGTCGCCGCCCAGACGGCTGAAGGCCAGGCCGATCATCTTGTCGCCGGCGAAGGCCGGTCCGCCGCTGTTGCCGGGATTGATGGCCGCATCGATCTGGATGCGTAAGCCCGATACCGGATAGTTGTACGCGACGAATTCGATGCGCGACACGATGCCCTTGGTGATCGACAGCGACGAGCCGCCGGTCGGAAATCCATAGGCCAGCACCGCATCTTTGATCTGCGGCAGCTTGCTGGCGCGCGCCACCGGCGGATGGGTGTCGAAGAAACTTGGGTCATCCAGCTGCAACAGCGCCAGGTCGATCCCGGGTGCAACGGCGAGTACCGTTGCGGATACCTTGTCGCCCGCCGCGTTGGCTTGCACCTGCACCTGGCTGGCATAGAGAACGACATGCGCGTTGGTCAGGATGCGTCTGCCTTCGATCACGACACCGGAGCCGGTCACCTCGCTGGGTGCCTGCTTGGTCCAGGGCTTGAAGGGGTCCGGATGGCGCATGGTGGAGAATATTTTCACCACCGAATTCTCCAGCGCCGGCGGTTGAGTCGCTTCCGCCGTGCGCGCCGCGGCCATGGCGGCACCGGCAAGCACCGAGGCGCTCAACCACACACCCATCACCGAGACAGCAAATCCCTTGAAACGTGTCATGTATCCTTCGCGTCCTATTTTCCGTCGACTGAAAAGGCCAGCAACGCATTGCCGGAGTTGATGTAAACGATGCCGTTCACGATGCTCGCCCCCCCGAAGTCCAAGGGGCCGCCGCTGGCTTGAACGCCGTTTTGTGTTTGAAACGATTTTGCCGTGTCGAAGTCCCAAAGAATCTTGCCGTCGATGGTGGAATAGGCACGCAGGTGCCCATCCAGCGATCCTGAGAATACGCCGCCTGGCATCACCGTGACTGCCTGCGACTGAGCATGGGAGCAAGGCCCCTCGCTCCAAGAGCAGGCCGGTGTCGGCGCCGGCGTATGCCAGCGCGCGATGCCGGTCTTGGGGTCGAGCGCCCACAAACTTCCCAAGGTATTGCCGGGCTGGGCAAGCTGCCCCGAGAGAGCGACAAATAAACTGCGATGATCGGCGGCGCTGCCCCAGGCGACACCGCCGCGTTCGGCGCCTTGAGCGGGCGCAGGACCCACCGTCGCCCCTTCGCCACCCAGGGCAGGAGCTCCGAGACGGGCTTCCCACAGGATGTCGCCCCCATGGTCAGGATCGAGTCCGTACACCACGCCCGAGTTCTGTCCCGCCAACAAAATTTCATTGCCGCTGGAAAGCGTCCTTAAGATGGGTGCGCTTGAGAACCCGCTGGATGCCATGCGGCCGGGAGCCGTCAGCTGCTTGACCCAACGCAGCTTGCCGTCGCGCAAATCGAATGCGGCAACGGCATTGGTGAGTGATTGCTCGATCCCCGTCGCCGAGCCGCCGGTGCCCACGTAGAGCACGCCGCGCTTGGCATCGATGGTGGGAGAGGAAACGATGGCGGCTCCGGCGGGCCCGAATTCCTGAACCCCCGCGCCGTTCTTGTGCGTGGGTTGCGGTGTTTCGAGTACGGTGTAGCTCTTCCACAGCACCCGACCGCCGGCCATGTCGATGGCGACGATGCTGCCGCGAAACGTGCAGCAACCATAGTTGGGATTCGCCGCATTTTTTTCTTCGTCGGATCCCACCGCGACGTACAACCGGTCGTTGTACAGCGTCGGTGCCCCCACGATGCGCGCGGAAGGATGGGTGTCGGCCTGGGTCTTCCAGATGAGCGTGCCCTTTTGAGCGTCCAAGGCGTACACGGCGCCCGTGTCGTCGCCGAAAAAGGCGGCGCTCGGCGCCTTGATGACATCGAGATGCGCGAGCGTTCGCTTCAGCTTCTTCGGGATGGGCGCGCGCTTGGACTGGCCGAGTTCCCCGATAGTGACGGCCGTGCGGCTGCCGGCGGGAGCGTCATAGGTCCAATACGTACAGCCTGTCTTGGCATCGAGCGCATAGATCCGGCCCGTGGAACTGGTCGCGAACAATCTGCCGTCGACCATCGTGGGCTGGCCGGATTCCCTGCCGCCTCGATATCCATAGGCCCATTTCAAGGCCAGTCGCGGCACGTCCGTGGCGCGAATCGCCGGCTCCGGTTGGTAGCGCGTATTGTCCGGATCACGGCCCCATCCATTCCATTGCACGCTGCCGATCGCGACCGGCTCGGCTCGCAGCGCGCAGAGGTTTTTCTCGGGAGGCGGATTTGAAAGCGCCGTCGCGGGATCGTCGGCGCGAGCGGCAGACACGGCGGCGGCGTGAAGGCTGCCGGCCAGGAGCAGGAGCGGTGCGCACTTCAACACCTGGGCCGGTACCGCCATCGATCAGCGCTTTTCGATCGGCTGATAATCTCGCTGGGTGGGGCCGGTGTAGAGCTGGCGGGGCCGGCCGATTTTCATGTTCGGATCCGACACCATTTCCTGCCAATGCGCCACCCAGCCAGCGGTACGCGCAATGGCGAACATGACGGTAAACATGGACCGCGGTATACCCAAAGCGCTGTAGATGATGCCCGAATAAAAATCCACGTTCGGGTACAGCTTGCGGGAAACAAAGTAATCGTCCTTGAGGGCTATCTCCTCCAATCTGAGCGACAGCTCGAACAGCGGGTTGTTGCCCTTGCCCATTTTCTCCAAGACTCGATAGCACATGCCGCGAATGATCTTGGCGCGCGGATCGAAGTTCTTGTAGACGCGGTGGCCGAATCCCATCAGCCGCACGCTGTCCTGCTTGTCCTTGACCCGCGCCAGGAACTTGTCGATGTTGGCGACCGAGCCGATGCCGTCGAGCATGTCGAGCACCGCCTCGTTCGCTCCGCCGTGCGCCGGCCCCCACAGCGCGGAGACGCCCGCCGAAATGGCGGCGTAGGGATTTGCGCCGGTGCTGCCGGCCAAACGCACGGTCGAAGTGCTGGCGTTTTGCTCATGGTCGGCGTGCAGGATGAACAGCAGGTCCAAGGCCTCGGCGGCCACCGGATCGATGGCATACGGCTCGCAGGGGACCGCGAAAAACATGTTGAGCATGTTCGCGCAGTAGCGCAGGTCGTTACGCGGATAGATGAACGGCTGGCCCAGCGTGTGCTTGTAAGCCGCGGCCGCGATGGTGGGCAGCTTCGCAATGATCCGATGCGCGAAGATTTCCCGATGCCGCGGATCACCGATGTGCGTGGTGTCGTGATAGAAGGCGGCCATCGAGGCCACCACCGCCGACACCATCGCCATCGGATGCGCATCGTGGTGGAAACCCTGGAAAAAGCGCAGCAATTGCTCGTTGACCATGGTGTGGCGCATGATCGAATTGTGGAATGCGTCCAGTTCCTGCTGGTTCGGCAGAGCGCCGTTGATGAGCAGCGTGGCCACTTCCAGAAAACTCGACTTCTCCGCCAGCTGTTCGACGGGATATCCGCGATACAGCAACACCCCGGCATCGCCGTCGATATAGGTGATTTTGCTCTCGGTACTGGCCGTCGCCATGAATCCAGGATCGAAGGTGAAGACGCCCTGGTCCTTGGTCAGATTCGAAATGTTGAGCACATCCGGCCCGATCGTCCCGGAGATGGCATTTAACTGGCTGGTTTTCCCACTGGTGAGATTCTTGAGTTCGTATTTCGTGCTCATGCGCTGTATCCGACGGGTCTGGTTCGTATGTTTCGGCCCCGCAGCCTTGCACGGCGGCACAATGGAATCAAGCGCGTGGATCGTAGAGCGAGCAACTCGTGGAGTTCGAGCGTGCAGGGTAGCGAAGGTATACGCGTGGGCCTAAGGTAGGCGCACGAGTTTAAGGTATGAGCTTGCGCGTAAGGTAAGCGCGCGGCGATCGCCGCGCGCCTATTCGACCCGTCGTCAGGCTTTTGCCGCTGCCGATTTTGCCGCGGGTGTTGCTTTTGACGACGATTTCGCCGCCGTGACGGCCTTCGGCGCGGCGACTGGCGCCGCTGCCGCGGGTTTCACGGGAGCTGCGTACTTCTTGCGGAACTTGTCGACGCGGCCGCCGGTATCCACGATCTTCTGCTTGCCGGTGTAGAAGGGATGGCAGCTGGAACACACTTCGACCTGCAAATCATGACCGATGGTCGAACGGGTCTCGAACTGGTTTCCGCAGGTACAAGTGACCACGATTTGTTTGTATTCAGGGTGGATGCCGGCTTTCATAGGAACCTCGTGTAACAGTAACGGCAGAATCGATGCGCTTTTGAAGCATCGCCACGCCCTAGGACCCCTGATGTGCTGGCGGATCCTTTGGAATTCAACGCCAAAAACAGGGCCGCGCATCATAAGCGCCTTGAAGACCGTCGACAAGGGGCGCGAGCCTGTTCTCTATTGTCCACAATAACTGTGGATAAGTCTGTGGACGGTGGCCTGTGGAGGGGACTCACACGGCGGAAATTCACATAATTGTTAACTTGGTCAAAAAATAGACATAGTATTTTTATTTGTTATTTCAATAAGTTACAAGAGTCATCTGACCTACTGCAGATGCAATGTGCTGTAGGTCTCAATTTTCGAGACGAATCCCCTTCGTGTGTATAAGCCTCTTGAGGCCTTAGGCCAGGAAACTGGCCTGCAGATCGTTGAGGAAGCGCCGACCCAGCTCGGTCGGCCGCCACCCGCCGGGGCATTCCTCGAGCAGGCCGCGGAGGCGGGCGCGCGCCAGCGGCTCATCGAGCATTTGCAGCGGCAGTCCGGTACGTTCCTCGTATATTAAGCGGCTGAAGCCCTCGTTCAGACGCAGCGCATTCAGCATGAATTCGAACGGCAGATCCTTGGGAGCCACGTAATCGGATTCACCCACCTCGCCTACGCCTACCTTGCCCACGCCTACCTTGCCTACCTCGCCTGCAACACTTAGGCGGCGGATCTGATCCTGATAGTCGCGCGGCTGCTTCGGTTTTATTGTCCGCAGAATCTGCATCGGATCACCCAAGCTCAGCTTGCCGTGTGCGCCCGCGCCCAGCCCGACATAGTCGCCGAACAACCAGTAATTGAGGTTGTGCCGGCAGCGCCTGCCCTGTTTCGCGTAAGCCGACACCTCGTACTGCGCATAGCCGGCCTCGGCCAGCAGCTTCTGGCCCGCTCCCTGCATGTCCCAGGCCGCGTCCTCATCGGGCAGGCTCGGGGGGCGGGCATGGAATACGGTGCCAGGCTCCAGCGTCAGCTGGTAGTAGGAGATGTGCGCAGGATCCAGCGAGCAGGCGATGCGTACGTCCTCGAGCGCCTCTTCGGTGCTTTGCTGCGGCAGCGCGTACATCAAATCCAGATTGAAGTTGTCGAGTTTCGCCGCGCGCAACTCCTCTACGGCTCGATGCGTATCGTCGGCCGTATGAATGCGTCCGAGCAGCTTCAGCGCGCGCGCATCGAAGCTCTGCGCACCCAGGGAGACGCGATTGATGCCTGCCTGCGCGTAGCCGGCGAATTGGCCCCGCTCGATGGTGCCCGGATTGGCCTCCAGCGTAATCTCCACATCGTCCGCAAAGGCAATCCTCTCCTTGAGCGCGCCCAACAGGCGCGCAAATTCCTCGGGGCTGAAAAGGCTGGGAGTGCCGCCGCCGAAAAACACCGTATCGATCCTGCGGCCGGCCAACCTGGGCGACTCGCTGTCGAAATCGCGGAGCAAAGCATCGATATACGAGGCATCAGGCTGCGCCGATTTCAGCTGATGCGAATTGAAATCGCAGTACGGGCATTTGCGCACGCACCACGGCATGTGTACGTACAGGGCCAGCGAGGCATCCATCACGTCCACACCTTAAGGGTGCCGCGCTTCGAGCCGCTGCAGCAGCAGCTTTCGCAGCTCCTGCAGCGCCTTGCCGCGGTGGCTCAAACGGTTCTTCTCCTCGGGTTCGAGTTCGGCCGCCGTTTTGTTCAGTTCCGGCAGCCAGAAATAGGGGTCGTAGCCGAAGCCGCCGTTGCCGCGCGGTGCGGCGAGAATGATTCCCTGCCATTCGGCCTCGGCTTCAAGCGGCGCGGCGTCTGCGGCCTCGAGAAATACCAGCGCGCAGCGGTAGCGAGCTGTGCGCCGCTCGTGCGGCACGCCCGCCAGCTCACGCAGGAGCTTGGCATTGTTGGCGCCATCGTCGGCGTGCGGCCCAGCGTAACGCGCCGAATAAATGCCGGGCGCTCCGCCGAGGCAGTCGACTTCGATCCCGGAATCGTCGGCAACCGCCGCGCAACCGCTCAAGGTAGCAGCGTGTTGCGCCTTGAGCAGGGCGTTGGCCAGGAAGCTCGTGCCGGTTTCCGCCGGTGAGGGCAGTTTGAGTTCAGCCAGACTGGTCGGTTCGAACGGCAATCCGGCCAGTAGCGAGCGGAACTCTCGCAGCTTACCGGGGTTCGCGGTGGCAACGACCAGCTTCCTAGGCGCGGGCAGTGAGCTGTGCGGCATGCAGTTGCGCAATGCCTCGCGTCGCCAGGTCCAGCATTTGGTCAAGTTCGTGGCGACGAAACGCGTGGCCCTCTGCGGTACCCTGGACTTCGACAAATGCACCGCCACTGTTCATGACGACATTCATGTCGGTTTCGGCGTTCGAATCTTCCGCATAGTCCAGGTCCAGAATCGGCGCTCCGCGGTAGATGCCCACGGACACGGCAGCCACTTGCCCGTGCAGCGGGTTGGCGGTGATGGCGCGTCGTTGGAGCAAGGTGTCGATGGCATCGGCCAAAGCCACGAAGCCGCCGGTGATCGCGGCGGTGCGCGTGCCGCCGTCGGCCTGCAGTACATCGCAATCGATGGTGACCGTGCGCTCCCCCAACCCCTTCAAATCAACCACCGCGCGCAGGGCTCGGCCGATCAGACGCTGAATCTCTTGGGTGCGGCCGGTCTGCTTGCCGCGCGCCGCCTCGCGCGCCGAACGGGTATGGGTTGCGCGCGGCAGCATGCCGTATTCCGCGGTCACCCAGCCTTGGCTCGCGCCGCGCAGGAATCCGGGCACGCTGTCTTCGATGCTGGCCGTGCACAGCACCCGGGTGGCGCCGAAACTCACGAGCACCGAGCCTTCGGCGTGCTTGGTAAAGCCGCGTTCGAATTTCAATGCGCGCAATTCATCGGCGGCGCGGCCGCTCGGGCGGATGCTCATGCCGCCTTCCAACGCAGCGCGGCGGCACTGGTATTGTCGCTGTAGGGCGCGGATGCTTCCACCGCCTGCTCGCCTAGGTCGTTCAAGGTATCGCGCAGGGGCTTGGTCTGGCTCTGCGCAAAGCGCACGAAATCCTGATCCTTCAAATTCGCCCACAATCCATCCGTGCACAACAGCAGCACATCGCCCGCCTTGAGTTTGCGCCGCGGCGATATGGTCATTTCAGGCAGCGCCGCATCCCCGCCGAGACAGCATTCGACGTAGTTGCGCATGGGGTGGCCATGTACTTCGGCTTCGGTGATCAGCCCCTCGCGCAGCAATACCTCGACATGACTGTGATCGCGCGTGCGTTCCAGCACCTGCGCCTGGCGCAGTTGATAGATGCGGCTGTCGCCCACGTGCGCCCAATACGCCGCCGAATCCTGCACCAGGCATACCGCGCAGGTGGCGCGGGGACGCGCCTCGGCGTTCAAGGTTGCGCCCAGCTTCACGACCTCTTCATGCGCCCTGCCCAAGGCCAGATGCAAAAAGCCCAGCGGGTCGAAAATCGGATGGGGCGTCTGCCAAAACGCCTCGAGCATCGTGGACAGGGCCGTTTCCGCGGCGCGCGCGCCGTCCGCATGACCACCCATGCCGTCGATCACCACCAGTAGCACAGCCTGGTCTGCGGCTGCGACGGCCACCCGGTCCTGATTTTCGTCGCGGTGCCCGATGAGGCTCACGTCCGCGGTTTCGATCTGCAATGACTGCTCCTCGATGCTAAGCTTGCACGTACCCACGATTATGGCCGATTTTGGCGACGACCCCTATGATTCGTAGCATGACCGGCTTTGCCCGACGCGAGCGACAGTTCCCCTGGGGGCTGCTCGCCTGGGAATTGAAGACCGTCAATCATCGATTTCTCGAGCTGAGTTGCCGCCTGCCTGAGGAATTTCGCGCCGCCGAGTCGGATTTTCGCGCTGCGGTCGCCGCCGGCGTGCGCCGGGGGAAAGTCGAGTGTTCCCTGCATTTCAGGCCCACGGTAGCGCCCACGGCACTCGAGGTCGACACCGATCTGCTTGCCAGCCTCACATCGAGGGCGCAGCAGATCGCGGCCCAGGCCGGGGCTGCCGCGCGCATCCAGGTACTGGATCTGCTGCGCTGGCCCGGCGTGATCCGCGACGGCACCCGCGATGCGGGACCCATGATCGCCGCCGCACAAACGTTGCTCACCGAGGCGTTGGCGGAGCTCACCCGCTCCCGCGACAGCGAGGGCGGCAGGTTGCGTGAGGCCTTGGAGCAACGCTGCGCCGGATTGATCGAGTTCTCCGCGCGCGTCAGCGAGCGACTGCCCGAGATTCGCACGCGCATGCGCACCAAGCTGCTCGACCGCATCGCTCAGCTGGTCGCCGACGTCGATCAAGATCGCCTCGAGCAGGAACTCGCGATTTTGGCCCAGCGGCTGGATGTGGACGAAGAAATCGACCGGCTGCGCGGACATGTCACCGAGGTGCGCAAGACCTTCGCCGGTTCAGAGCCCGCCGGCCGACGGCTGGACTTTCTCATGCAGGAACTCAACCGCGAAGCCAACACCCTGTCATCGAAGTCGCAGGACATCGAGACCACCCGCGCGGCCGTCGACATGAAAGTGCTCATCGAGCAGATGAGGGAGCAGGTGCAGAACATCGAGTGACGGCGTTGGGAACCTCGAATGGGCCTCCAGCCACCGCCTTCAGGCCACTCATACTAAGATTTGGTGACCGCTTCGACATTCGGCTTCTGAGGAAAGCCCCGCATAGTGGTTCTTGGAGTAACTACACTGTCGATCCAAGATATGTAGTAGGAAATGCGAACCTGATAGGCGGTCTGTCCATAAAACGCCCAATGAAAACCAGAGAGATCGCCGCTCCAGAATTTGTGTGACGCCAGTCCGGCGAGATGCCAAGTGCCGGCCACATTTATCAGAACAGGGCCGCCGCTGTCGCCATCGCCCATCATCCCTTCCAGGGGCTGTGCCTCGGACCCGCTGTTGAATCGATAGAGCAGCCACTTGCCATCGGCTGCTACGATGCGGCTGTAGGCACGACGCAGAAATCCGCGATGGCTACCGGGCTGTTGCCCGATCAACCCGTTTCCAGTCGCACCGCGACCCAACAACTCAACCACTTTGCTCTGCTCATCGCTGTATCGATACAAGGGAGCTGCAGCGATGTCCTTCACCGACTGAGCCAACTCGATCAGAGCAATATCATCATTACTATTCTGGAATGCCATTAACGCAGCCGCGTCACCTGAATTCAAGGAGCTTGGGGGTCCGCCCTTGTAACCAGTCGGCGGCTCGTTGTCTCGCCTCGGGAGTTTTTCCGGCGACCTGCGAAAAATTTGTGAGGAAGGCAAACTAGATCGAGCGGCCAGTACGCGATTGCGGCATCGAATGAGTTCCGTTCAACGGCGGCGCGCTTTCGCACCTTTCCAGTCGCGATTGATTCTGTTCAGATCGAACCCCTTCGGGTCGAAGACACCGCCGATCCAGCGGGCCATGTCTTCATGTTGTTCGTGCTTGCGGTCGGCAATTATCTCCAGGAACAGTGCATAGCCGTGCGGCCCACCCACATCATCGGGGGGACAAGCGTTCTCACCCGCCACACAGACCGGTAGCGGCAAATCGCCACCTACCCATGAGCTCGACGGGGATTCAATGACCATTCGGTGGCGCCAGCCATCGCCCATATCGTAGCGATATTCAGCTTCTCCGCCGATGCCCAGCTCGGCGGCGACGGCTGCCACTGAAACTCGGCGCTCATCGCGGTAATTGAAGGTGTCCGAGTCCAGGCCGACTTCGCGAATCCACCAGTCAGGAGCCACTACGCCGGCGCCAACGTGAAATTCATGCGCATGCGTGTCCATCCAGCCCATGATCCACTGCAGGTAATGATGCAGGCTGGCGAGCGTCCATTGATTGGACACCTGCACTCGGCGCCAGATCAGGGGCACAACGTCCAGCAGCTCGATACGCAGGGCGACAGGTTGAGGCTTTGGGGGCATAGGCTATGCGAATCTCTCAATTGCGCTGGCGGACATTGGCATTGGCACACAATCTTGAATAACAGCGAGCAAGGAACCGAAAACAAGGGCCGGCGCTAGTATAGGTTCGGAGCTCAACCTAAAATTACGACTTCAGCGCCACGGACCACCGGGCTTCCAGGCCTTATCAAATGGCTCCTGTCTGCCCGTCGCAGTAAGAACAGGGCCGGCGAAGGCAACGGCGGTCGCTATCACCGCAGCAAAGTCAGTCGAAGCGGTTGTGCCTGGCACACGCCGAACGAATCCGGCCCATTGCGCGGCTTTGCCTTCCGTATCCGCAAACTCGCGCGTCAGGGCCAGGGGCGTATCGCTGGGAACGGTGGTTCTGCGCCGTGCGAAAGTTTCCGCGATTGCGCGACTGAGTACAGCCCCTTCGAATGATTCCGCTGCAGCAAGAGCCTGGATGTCAAAGAAGTCACGCATGCGGCTGTTCTTGGAACCCAGCTCTACCATCGCGTGCAGTTTTTCGGCGATGGCGGTTTCGGGTCGGTAGGCCCGCAGCCTGGGCTTTGGCATATCCAGGAGACTTGGGTATTCGATCCATGTCGGATCAGGAAAGACGGCGTCACCGATTCCAACGTCCACCTGTATCTTGAGCCGCGCGGCACCGAGACGCGCGACCAGGGTGGCGCGCTGGCCGCCGTAGGCGTCCTCGACTCGAATGGGAGCTATCCGAAGCGAGGACACGTCGAATTCCAGACCATCGGGTTCGACTTCCATAGCGCAGAGTTCGGTGAAGATCTCGCGCAGCGTTTCCACGCTGATGTCGCCGAAGCCCAGGAGGTCTGCGTCGCGGGTCGGGCGTATCGCCTCGCCGAGCCAGACGAGCAACATCAAAGCGCCCTTGAGCACGAATCGATCCGCGTAAGGCGAACGCGACAGCCGGTAGAGCAATCGCTCGACCGCGTAGCGTGCAAGCACCATGTTCGGATCGATCGTCAAACCGTGTGCGTGGCGCACGAGCCGCACCTGTACGGAGACCGCAAGTCCCGTTTTCATGCCACCACGCCCTCGACGTATGGCCGCATGACGTGCTCCACGCGACAGGCCTTGGCTGCCCGGTCGAGTTCAGCCATCTTGAAGCGACGATCACGCCACGCTTCCCGCAGCGCCTCGACAGCGACTTCAACTCCAATTCGGTTTCGCGCTTTGAAAAGATCGGCCAGGGTCTTCGCCACGCTGTAGACACGCACGAGCTGGCGTTCGATCCGGTGGACCTCAATCCCCTCGGAAAACGCCACTCCTGAATAGCGCACGACTCGAAGGGACGGACTGAGTAGCTTAGGAGCGGTGCTGCCGCGCTCAATCGCGACCCAGACCTCGGCGGGCACCTGCGTGCCGATACCGTGATAGCTCAACGCGGAAAGAAGACATACGACGCCGTGCGGCGCGGCCACTGACGCCAGCACGAGACCGTGGTGCTCAGTGACCTCAGCATTCGGGTAGCGATATCGACCTGGCGCAACGCGCTCGAGGGCGCCTTCAGCCACCAGCCGCGTGAGGTATTGCGTATGAATTCCCGCATCGGCAACGGAGCGCCGGTCCAGGAATCCGTTGGTTTTCAGGAGGAACTCTATGCGTTGTCGATAAGTCCGAGGCACGTGGTAAATCATACACACATATTAATATATGTCAATGATATGCCACATGACCCGAGCCCAGAGACGATCTTCGCAGGCATTGGTCTGCGAAATTCCTAATTTCAGCGTCAGCAGCCTGTAGATAGACGTGTAGCTAGCGCCTTCGTCCAGCTGTGGCCCTACCGTCGGTTCAGCTGCTGGAATTCCTCATTTCGCCGACAGAGGGAATGTCGGCAGCTTTTTAACGTCGTTCGGTTCGTGCTGGATGATGGCGATGGCCTTGTGATTGGCCGCTAGCGCCTTGAAGCGTGCCATCGATGCCAGGGATTGGGCGCGATCATCGTTGAAGCTGGGAACGCCGTCCGTCGCCAGGTTTTCGGCGAAATGCACTGCATCGCCCGACAACAGCACATAACCGGTCACCGGAAGCTTGATCAGCAAACCGTGATGCCCCGGCGTATGGCCCGGTAGGTTGATCATGACGACGGAGCGGTCGCCGAAGACATCACGATCGCCGTCGACCGCGTCCAAGTTGCCATCGCCCTTGAGCCAATGGGTCACAGCTTTGCCGCGCCCCTCCGGATTGGCACGCAGCTGTTCTGCATCCCCGCGTCCGATCATCAGCTTCGCCTGGGGGAAGGCGGCGGCCTGCCCGGTGTGGTCAAAGTGATAGTGGCTGAGACCGACGATGCCGATCTGTTCGGGCTTCAAACCGAGCTGCTTCAACTGATCGACCAGGGTGATGTTCAGCGAGCTCTCGATGTCATCCTTGCCGGTGAAGGGCTTGTTCAAGACATCGACCGGCAGGCCGGTGTCCCACAACATGTAGGTGTCACCGTGCCGAATCAGATAGCAGCTGCCGATGAGCTGCTTCGGGCCAGGACCGTAGGCATCGACATCGGAAAACAGATTGACGTTGTTGATCTGGAACTTGCCGCAGTCGAGCCGCCACAGTTCCATCGCCGGTTTGTCCGCCGCCCGGACACACCCGGCGAAAAGGCAGAACACAACACCCATCAGTCTCATCGATCGCTGCATCATTCTCTCCGCTCCGGGCTTGCAAAGGCACTGTACGGCGAAATTGACGGCGCCGTCGAGTTACGAAATCGCCTGCGGTGTACCGGCGATTGATTACTTAGAACAGCGATACGCAACACCGGCCAAGATGTAATTATTGGACAGGCCCTCTGTGACAAATAGCGTGTCGCCACCAACGCCTACGGTCAAGTTGCGCATATCAACATTCTGATCGGGAGGCTGCCTGACGTTTCCGACGGCAGTACAAGAGGTGACATCAGCTTCATTTCGAACGATCCGCACAGCGGCAGCGCCCGGGGCAAGCGAGGATGTGACTGTTACGCAGCCGGTCATCATTATGGCAGTCGCCGCCGCAACCAAGCTCAGTGCATCTCGAATCATGACTTCTCCAACAGTTATCGCTTCAAAAAGATCCCACAATCGGTGAAGCGTCCCAACCTGGAACGCCTACTGTACTTTGAAATACTGCCAGCTCCGGGCAAAAAGCGCTGCATGTGCTAAATTTCCATCCGGTTTTGATCCCGTCCGAATCACCCAAAGTCTGCCCGTGCACGCACCGGTTGGAGAGAGTACATTTTGACGCAGCCCTCGAGCGAGCGCGGTCGCCTTTACGTGGTCGCTGCGCCTTCGGGCGCCGGCAAGACCAGTTTGGTAAAAGCCTTGATGGCGCGCGAGCCGCGCATCCGCTTTTCGGTGTCCTACACCACGCGCAAGCCTCGGCCCAACGAGATCCCGGGCCGCGACTACCACTTCGTCAGCGCGGAGCGCTTTGCGGAGATGGTCGGCCACAATGAATTTCTCGAACATGCGCGAGTTTTCGACAATTCCTACGGTACCGGGGCGCACACCGTCGAGGAGGCCTTGGCGAATGGTGAGCAGTTGTTGCTGGAGATAGACTGGCAGGGCGCCCGACAGGTGCGCGCCCGGCTCCCCGAAGCCTGCAGCATTTTCGTCCTGCCCCCTTCGCGCGCAGCTCTGGAACTTAGGCTCAAAGGGCGCAGCACGGACTCCGATGAAGTCATTCAGCGCCGCTTGCGGGACGCCGCCCAGGACCTCTCTCATTGGAGCGAATTCGACTACGTCGTCGTCAACGACCGCTTCGAACAGGCGCTCGAGGATTTGCAGGCCATCGTGGAAAACCGCGGCAGTCACTTAGTGGCGCGGCGCCCGGAAGTAGTGCAGTTGGCAACGCGGCTGGTCAGTGCTTAGGGATGGTAAGTCCTTAGGGCTCCAAGCAGTGGCGGTCGAATTCAGCGCGAATAACGGGCGATATCCGCGCAAATAGCGGCCGGAATGGGCCGTATTTCATGGCACTCCGGCGTTGCGTCCGGGCGCGCAGCGGGCGAAATCAGCACGAATGGCGGCTGAAATCGCCGCATTTTACAGTGCTCCGGTGTCTTCGCAGGCACTCCGGCCGGCGCGCCGGCTGGCGAGGAAGGCACTGTTCCTGCTATGCTTTCAATCCCTCCAACGGAACCTTAAGCATGGCGCGTATCACAGTCGAAGACTGCCTTCAGAACGAACCCAATCTCTTCAACCTGGTGCTACTGGCGGCGAAACGCGCCCGGCGCCTGGCCAACGGCGCGGAAGCGACCGTGGAATGGGAAAACGACAAGCCGACCGTGGTAGCGCTTCGCGAGATCGCTGCAGGAAATATCACCATCGAGATGTTGGAAGAGCCCGAAGAACCGGCGCAGCCGCCGGCGAGCGAGATCGACATCCCGGCGGATTTCCGTGCTCCGCAACTCGGGCTTGGGGACTAACCTACCGCCGGCTTACATCTAGAGCGGGGCGATGGACTACGCGTCTTCCATACTCGGTTTCTTGCCCGGTGGAAGACGGTCCACGGGGATCAGCCAGCTCCTAGACAAACTCGAAGCCTATCTTTCTCCCGCTCAAGTCGAGCGGGTGCGCGAAGCCTACGACTTCGGCGCGGAAAAACACCAGGGGCAGAAGCGCGTCTCGGGTGAGCCTTACATCACGCATCCGGTCGCCGTCGCCGACATCCTCGCCGACCTGCGCCTGGACGCCGACACCTTGGTGGCGGCGATCCTGCACGATGTCATCGAGGATACGCCGACCGCCAAGGCTGAAATCGCCTCGATCTTCGGACAGGTGGTCGCCGAATTGGTCGACGGCGTCAGCAAGCTGGATCAGATCCAGTTCAAGAATCGCCAGGAGGCGCAGGCCGAAAGCTTTCGCAAGATGCTGCTGGCCATGGTGCGCGACATCCGCGTCATCATGGTCAAGCTCGCCGACCGCATGCACAACATGCGCACCTTGGGAGCGATGCCGCCGGTGAAGCGGCGCCGCACCGCGCGCGAGACCCTCGAGATCTACGCGCCCATCGCCGAACGCTTAGGGTTGTATGCGGTCAAGCTCGAGCTCGAGGATCTGGGGTTTCGCGCACTTTATCCGCACCGCTACAAAGTTCTGGAACGTGAGCTGAAGCGGGCGCGCGGCAATCAGAAGGAATTCATCGCCAAGATCGCCGAGACCTTCAAGGGCGCGCTGAAGAAGGCCGATATCGCCGGCGCCGTCGAGGGGCGCGAGAAGCATTTGTACAGCATCTATAAAAAGATGCAGAACAAGAGGATCTCCATCAACGAGATGGTGGATGTGTACGGATTTCGCATCATCGTGGAGAACGCAGACGTCTGCTATCGCGTGCTGGGGCTGGTGCACAGCGTGTACAAGCCCATGCCCGGGCGCTTCAAGGATTACATCGCCATTCCGCGCGTCAACGGCTATCAGTCGCTGCACACCACGCTGTTCGGACCCAACGGCGTGCCCATCGAGGTACAGATTCGTTCCGAACACATGCACCGCGTAGCCGAATCGGGAATCGCCGCGCATTGGAAGTACAAATCCGGCGGCGACACCTTCGGCGGCGTGGAGCATGACCGCGCCCGCGAATGGCTCGCCAGCTTGGTACAAATCCAGGAGGGCGGCAGCTCGGAAGAGTTTCTGGAGAGCGTCAAGGTCGATTTATTCCCCGATAAGGTTTACGTGTTCACGCCCAAGGGCAAGATATTGCGCCTGCCGACCGGCGCGACCACCGTGGACTTTGCCTACGCCATCCATACCGACGTCGGCAACCGCTGTGTCGCGGCCAAGGTCGATCGGCGACTGGTACCGCTGCGCACGCCGCTGCGCAACGGGCAGACCGTGGAAATCATCACGGCGAAGGGCGCCAAGCCGAATCCCTCCTGGTCCAGCTTTCTGGTGACGGCCAAAGCCCGCGCCGCCATCCGGCAGTACTTGAAGAACCTGAAGAAGGGCGATGCGTTGGAACTCGGGCGGCGTTTGCTCGGATTGGCGCTCGAAGAATTTTCGCTCAACTTGAAGAAGATCCCTGCCGCGGATATCGCTGCGGTGGTGAAGGAACTCAACCTTCGGGATGCCGATGAATTGTTCGAGAAAATAGGCCTGGGCGAGCGCCTGGCACCGCTGGTGGCGCGACGCTTGCAGCCCTCGCATCTCGAAGGCGAACCGCGCAACGGCAACAACGGCGGACCCCTGATGATTGCCGGCACCGAAGGGCTGCTGGTGACCTACGCCCGCTGCTGCTTCCCGATCCCGAACGATCCCATCATGGCCTACTTGAGCGCCGGCCGCGGCGTCATGATCCATCGGCAGAATTGCGGTAATCTCGCCGAGTACCGCAAGCAGCCGGACAAGTGGCTGTCTGTGGCCTGGGAAGCGACCAGCGGCCGGCTGTTCAGCTCCGAAATCCACTTGGAGATCAACAATCGCGTGGGAGTGCTGGCCGCGGTTGCCTCGAGCATCGCGGGAACCGAGACCAACATCGATCATGTGTCCCTGGAAGAGCGCGACGTGAACAGCTCCTCGCTGAAGTTTCAAGTTCAGGTCCGCGATCGCCGGCATCTCGCGCGGGTCATCAGAACCGTCCGGCGTATGCCGGATGTGCAGCGCGTGTCCCGTACCCTGGCTTGAGAAGGGTATCTCAGCGCAACTCAACGCATCTCCATCCCAAACGTAACTCAGTCTCAGCGCAACTCGATCCTTCTCAATCCAACCATCCATCAAGGCCATGAGCAAACAAATCATTTCGACGAGCGACGCACCCGCGGCGATAGGCACTTACTCGCAGGCCACGCGGGTGGGCAATACCATCTGGGTCTCGGGGCAAATCCCCTTGGACCCGGCGACCAAGGAACTGGTCAAGGGCGACATGGAGGCGCAGGTGCGCCGCGTGTTCGAGAACTTGAAAGCCATCGTGCTGGCCAGCGGCGCCGGTCTCGATGATGTGGTCAAGGTGTCGATTTTCCTGGTCGACCTGGCGCACTTCGCGCTGGTCAACAAGGTCATGGCGGAATATTTTCGCGAGCCGTATCCGGCGCGAGCGGCCATCGGTGTGGCGTCCCTGCCACGCGGCGCGCAGGTCGAGGCGGAGTGCATCATCGCGCTGTGACCGACCTGAAACCGGTCACGGTACTGCGCGGCGTGGGCGATGCGCTCGCTGCGCGCCTGCACACGCTGGGCGTCGAGACCACTCAGGATCTGCTGTTCCTACTGCCCCTGCGCTACGAGGATCGCACGCGCGTCGTGCCCTTGGGCGAGCTTCGCCCAGGGCAGCGCGCCTCGATCGAAGGTGAGGTACTGCTCACGGAGGTGGTGTTCCGCGGACGGCGCCAGATGCTGTGCAAGATCGCGGACGGCTCCGGGTTCCTGACGCTGCGGTTTTTTTATTTTACGGCGCAGCAGCAGCAAGGCCTGGCGCGCGGCGCGCGCATTCGCTGCTTCGGCGAAACCCGGCGCGGCCCGCAGGGGCTGGAACTCGTGCATCCGGAATATCGGCGCGTCGATCCGCGTGCGCCTCCGCCCGCGGAAGAGCATCTCACGCCGATCTATCCGACCACCGAGGGGGTGACTCAGGCGCGTCTGCGGCTGCTCGTCAGGCAGGCGCTCGATCAGAGCGGCACCGAAGACCTCAAGGACTGGGTACCTCCGGCAGTGCTGGCCGATTCGCGCCTGCCTAACTTGCGCGAAGCCTTGCTTGCCGTGCATCGGCCGCCCGTCGACGCACCGGTTGATCTGCTGATGAGCTATCGGCACCCGGCGCAGCGGCGCCTGGCGTTCGAGGAATTGCTCGCGCATCAGTTGTCGCTCAAGTTGTTGCGGCAGCGTATCCAGAGCGATCCGGGCTGGCCGCTGGCCTCGGACGGGCGCCTCAAATCAGATTTCCTGGCCGCACTGCCATTTTCTCTGACGGCCGCACAGACGCGGGTGCTTCGCGAGATCGAAGGTGACTTGCAGCAACCTAAGCCCATGCTGCGCCTGGTGCAAGGGGATGTCGGCTGCGGAAAGACGCTGGTCGCCGCGCTGGCCGCCACCGGCGCCATTCAAATGGGGCGCCAAGTGGCGCTGATGGCGCCCACCGAGCTGCTCGCCGATCAGCACGCGCAGAATTTTCGGCGTTGGTTCGAGCCGTTGGGAGTGGCCGTTGCCTTGCTCAGCGGGCGACAAACCGGCAAGGCGCGCAGCACCGTGCTCGAGGGCATCCGCCAAGGTCATGCGTCCATCGTCATCGGCACTCATGCGCTGTTCCAGGAGGGCGTGGAGTACTCCTCCCTGGCGCTGGTCATGGTCGACGAGCAGCATCGCTTCGGCGTCCATCAGCGCCTCAGCCTGCGCGAAAAAGGCGTGGTCGACGGCCATCAGCCGCATCAGCTGATCATGACGGCGACGCCCATTCCCCGCACCCTGGCGATGACCGCCTATGCCGATCTGGACGTCTCCGTGATCGACGAGCTGCCGCCGGGCCGCACGCCAGTGAAAACCGTCGTGCTGACCGAATCGCGCCGCGACGAGGTGGTGATGCGGATCCGCACGGCCGTCCTGCAAGGGCGCCAGGCCTACTGGGTTTGTCCGCTCATCGACGAGTCCGCAGAGATGCCCTATCAGGCCGCGGAAGAAACCGCCGCTGCATTGGCGGCGGCCCTGCCGGAATTAAAGGTGGGGCTGGTTCATGGCCGCATGCCGCCCCAGGCGAAGGAAGGCACGATGCGCCGGTTTCAGGAAGGCCACGTCCAGCTGTTGGTGGCCACCACGGTGATCGAAGTCGGTGTGGATGTACCGAATGCCACGCTCATGGTGATCGAAAATGCGGAGCGGCTCGGTCTCGCACAGCTGCATCAGCTGCGCGGCCGCGTCGGTCGCGGTCAACATGCCAGTTCCTGCCTGTTGCTGTACCGCTCGCCGCTGTCCTCGATGGCGCGCCTGCGTCTTGCCGTCATGCGCGGTACCAATGACGGCTTCGAGGTGGCACGCCGCGATCTGGAATTACGCGGCCCTGGGGAACTGTTGGGGACGCGACAGACGGGCCTAGCGCAAATGCGCGTGGCCGACCTGTCGCGCGATGCGGATTTGCTGCCGCGTGTGCAGATCGCGGCCGAGTCGATGCTGCGCGATTTTCCCGCGCATGTGACGCCGCTCATCAGGCGCTGGGTGGGGCATGCAGAGCAATACGGTCGCGTGGGGTAGAATCTCGCGAATGACCCGAGGCAGTGCACGTCCGATCGAATCCATTCAGTGGCAGCCCGCCGAGCGGCTGGGGCAATTGTCCATGGACCCGCAGTTGCGCCCCTGGCTCATCGGCAACGAGTTGCTGACGCAGCGACTGCGCTCGGTGTGCGGCGAGCGCTTCGCCTTGCGGCTGGTGGATCAATGGGCCGGGCTGCTGAGCGCATCGCATAAGGCGGCGCTGCGCACCGAAGAGAACGCCGGACTGTTTCGCGATATCGAGATGTGCTGCGGCGAGACGGTGTGGGTATTCGGCCAGACCATCGTCCCGGACGCGACGCTCATCCTGCATCCCTGGCTGGCCGAGCTCGGCGATGCGGCGCTGAGCGAAACCTTGAGCGAGTTGTCCGGCGTCGAGCGCGGCTCCTACGAATACGCCTGGTTGCCGATCGAGGAAGCGGTGACCGCGCGAGCACTTCGCGACGCCGAGATCAGGCCTGCGGGGCTCTGGGCGCGCCGCGCACGGATCGCACTGCGCACCGCACCGCTGCTGACCCAAGAACTGTTCCTGCCCGCCATGGGCCGCGTGTAGGCGGCTCCTCGCGTGCCACTGCCACGGAATGGGGATGAGCTGGCGCAGATGATCATGGCGCGCTTGCGCTGGTACGCCTATCGCATTCGCTTCCACCCCTGGACGACCGATGAGCTGCCGAAAATTTTAGGCACGCTCCATGACTATATTCGCCTGATGCGCTTGGACCGGCCGATCGGCATATGGCTCCTGCTGTGGCCGACTCTGTGGGCGCTTTGGATCAGCGGGCGCGGCCAGCCCAAACCGCTCATTTTTATTATTTTCGTCGCCGGCACGGTGCTCATGCGTTCCGCCGGCTGCGCCGTCAACGATTACGCCGACCGGCGCTTCGATCCTCACGTGGCGCGTACCAAGGATCGGCCATTGGCTGCGGGGCGCCTGTCGCCCGTCGAAGCACTGGTGCTGTTCGCCCTGTTGTCGCTCTCGGCGCTCATGCTGGCGCTGCAACTCAATCGCCTGACCTTGCTGTACGCCGTAGCCGGCGGATTCATTGCCGTGACCTATCCCTTCGTGAAGAGATTCCTGTCGGTTCCGCAGATGTACTTGGGGTTGGCCTTCGGCGCGGGAATCCCCATGGCCTTCGCCGCACAGATCGAATCGGTGCCGCGAGTGGCGTGGTTGTTGCTGCTGGCCAATGTGCTGTGGGTGACGGTCTACGACACCATGTACGCCATGGTCGATCGCAATGACGACGTCAAAATCGGCGTGCGCTCGACGGCCATTCTGTTCGGCGATTCGGATCGGCACATCATCGCCCTGCTGCAGGCCATGACGCTGGTATCGCTGTACTTGGTGGGAAAACTCATTCGCGCCCATGGCTGGTACAACAGCGGGCTGATCGCGGCCGCCGTGTTCTTCCTGTACCAGCTATGGCTCATTCGGGCGCGCGACCGCGACCGCTGTTTCCGCGCCTTTCTGAATAACAACTATGTCGGCATGTCGGTGTTCATCGGTCTGGCGCTGGAATACCAATTCCACCGCTGACCGAGTGCCGGTCTTGGTAAACCAAACGCGGTCTGCGTTGGTTGACTAACGCCCACGACCTCTGAATACTGCCGTCTTCTCAAGGAGAGTGCCGTGGACGTACGCAACGATTGGACCCGCGCCGAGGTCAGTGAGATTTTTGATTTGCCTTTCATGGACTTGGTGTTCAAAGCACACCAGGTGCACCGGGCGTTCCACACCCCCAATACGGTGCAGATCAGCACCCTGCTCAGCATCAAAACCGGTGCCTGCCCGGAGGACTGCGCCTACTGTCCGCAGAGCGTGCGCTTCGATACCGGTCTCGAGGCATCGGAAATGATGGAAGTCGACGCCGTGGCTGCCCGCGCGCGCGCGGCCAAGGCCTCCGGCGCAACCCGCTTTTGCATGGGCGCGGCGTATCGATCCCCTAGACCTAAGGATCTGCGCAAGGTCATCGCCATGATCCGGGAAGTAAAATCCCTCGGGATGGAAACCTGCGCAACCTTAGGCATGCTGACCGAAGATCAGGCTCGAGAACTTAAAGACGCGGGTCTTGATTTCTACAATCACAATCTCGACACCTCTTCCCAGTACTACGAAAAAATCATCACCACCCGCACCTACCAGGAACGGCTCGATACGCTGGTGGCGGTGAGGGATGCGGGCCTCAATGTCTGTTGCGGCGGCATCGTCGGCATGGGAGAAGGGGCGCAAGACCGCGTCGAGCTGCTGCATACGCTGGCAACCCTGCCCCAACACCCAGAGAGCGTTCCGATCAATCAGTTGGTGCGGGTGGCCGGGACGCCGTTGGCGGACTCGGCGGCGCTCGATCCCTTCGATTTCGTGCGCATGATCGCCGTCGCGCGCATTCTCATGCCCGAAAGCCACGTGCGGCTATCGGCCGGCCGTGCCGAGATGAGCGATGAATTGCAGGCGCTGTGTTTCATGGCGGGCGCGAATTCGATTTTCTATGGCGAGAAGCTGCTCACCACGGGCAATCCTGATACCGAGCATGATCAGCGGCTGTTTCGGCGCCTGCAAATCGCGGCTGAAGCGCCCGCACACGCCCCGGCGAGCCACAGCGAAGCGTCCCCCATACAAAACGCCCCTTTCCCCTACCTCTCGAAGTTCCCAGAGACGAAACCGGGCCCGACACCTTGACCCACGCGCAGCGCGACACCTTGATCCATTGCGCGTAGCGCAACGCCACTCGATGAGGTGTGGCCTTTTAGGGTGCACCCCAAGGTTTGCAGCGGGGGTGGGTTGCGCAGCGGTCGTCACGATCGCGCCACCAGCGCAATCTTGTGGCATCGTTCGCCCATGAGCGAAGACATCGGGGTGTATGCCCTCGAACCCCGCCAGGTGCGCCGCTCCTTCGATCGCGCGGCCAAAACCTATGATGCAGCCGCCGTACTGCACGCGGAGGTGCGGGAAAATCTCCTGGCGCGGCTGCAACTGACTACCTTGAATCCGCGCGTGGTCTTGGACTTAGGCAGCGGCACCGGTGCCGCGGCCCGCGCGCTCCAGCGCCGCTACCCGAAAGCCCAGGTCGTGGCGCTGGATTCGTCCCGACACATGCTGCAAGAAGCGGCGCGCCGGCGGTCGTGGCTGCGCCCCTTCGCGAACCCCTTCGCGAACCCCTTTGCACGCGTGTGCGCCGATGCCGGGTTATTGCCCTTGGCGGATGCCGGCGTCGATTTGATCGTGAGCAATCTCATGTTGCAGTGGTGCGATCCGGATGCGGTATTCGCGGAATGTCGGCGTGTGCTGGCGCCGCACGGCCTGTTATGCTTCAGCGCCTTCGGACCCGATACCTTGCAAGAGCTGCGCACCGCCTGGGAACAGGTGGACTCGCAGGTCCACGTGCATCGTTTCATCGACATGCACGATCTCGGCGATGCGCTGGTGCGCGCCGGATTTGCCTCACCCGTGCTCGACGTCGAGCGCTACACCTTGAAGTATCTGACGGTGCGCGAGGCAGCCTTGGACCTGAAGGCCACGGGCGCGCGCAACGCGGCGGCCGGCCGGGCAAAGGGGCTCACCGGTCCCCGGAAATTCGCGGCGATGCAGGCTGCCTATGAGAAATTTCGGGAGGACGGGCGGCTGCCGGCAACCTACGAAGTGGTTTTCGCCCATGCCTGGGTGCCGGCGCGGTCGGCGCGACGCGACCCGGAGGACGGAACCCGCGTGTCTCTGGAGGAAATCAAGCGCGAATTGCGGGCCCGGCGGAGTAAATGAGCGGGGCAGGATTCATGGGGCCGGCACCCAACGGCGAGCGGAATCGGCGCAGTGGTAGCCGAAATGACTCGCTCACCTGCGCCGGCGCCCGGCTTTTCTTTGCCACTACCTGCCTGTTTTCCTTGAGCTTTGCGCTATTATTCGTCATTCAAGGATTTTGGCCGATTTTGCTGTTTTGGGCTTTGGACTGTGCCTTGGGTTAGCCTTGCACGCCAGTCTGAAGCCCCGAAACGACACCCAAACCCTGGTGATAACGGACTCTCACGTCAGCCTACACCCGCTCGCAGCGCGGTGAGGCGAAACAGGAGTTTGCCAGGCATTGGGCGAAGGTTAAACTTCGCAGTTCGCCAAGACGCCTAGGGGTATCGAGACCCTCGAGAGTCACGGCCGGGCGTATGAGGTCGATTCCTCACCGAGGAGGATCGCTGCCTTGGCGATGCGTTTGATTAGATTAGTCGGTGGCATGAATGAATCGCCGCCGCTTGTTCGCGAACTAGGGGATGTTTTTAGATGAGAGTTACCAGAGGCAATGTCGATCACAGCACTTCCCGGCCGCGAATGCCGCTCCTGCGTGCAGCTCTTGGCTTAGCCGCCTTGGGTGTGGCTGCCGGCGCCGCCGCCAATACCTCGAACGGCTACAACCTGCCGACGGGCGTGACGGACCTGGCGCGCGACATGTATGGGCTGCACATGGAAGTGTTCTGGATCTGCGTGGGCATTGCCGTGGTGGTGTTCGGCGCCATGATCTATACCTTGGTGAGGTTCCGCCATTCCCAGGGCGCGGTGGCCGACACCAACATGCTCCACAGCACCAAGGTGGAGATCATCTGGACCATCATTCCGGTTTTGATCCTTGTGGTCATGGCGATCCCGGCCGCGGAACTGATTCTCAAGCAGGAAGACACCCGCAATTCCGAATTGTCGATCCGCGTGACCGGCTATCAGTGGAAGTGGGAATACGCTTATATGGATGCCGCGGAAGGGGTGGATTTCTTCTCCACCCTGGCGCGCGACTCGAACTTCGCGCGCCGGAAGCAGTCGGGCATCGATCCGAACTCGGTACCCAACTATCTGCTCGAAGTCGACCATCCGATGGTGATCCCCAGCGGCACCAAGGTGCGCCTGCTGCTGACCTCGCAGGACGTGATTCACGCCTGGTGGGTACCTGATTTCGGCGCCAAGCGCTCCGCGATTCCGGGCTTCGTGAATGAACTGTGGTTCAAGGTGGATCCGGGCAAGGAAGGCATCTACCGCGGGCAGTGCGCCGCGCTCTGCGGCCGCGACCATGGCTTCATGCCCATCGTCGTGGATGTGCGTACACCCGATGAGTTCAAGAAATGGGTCGGCGAGCAGAAGGCCGCCGTCAAGCAGGCAGCCCTGCCGCTACCCGCAAACGCACCGGCCGCACCGGCGCCCGCAGATGCTCCGAGCACGCCTGCCGCTCCGCCGCCCACCGCGCAAGCTTTGTCGCATTAACGCAGTCACTTTTTAAGAGAACTATCGACCATGGCCAACGTTCACGCCGGCGCCGCCGCGCATCACCCCGATCAAGCCCATGATGATCATCACCATGATCAGCCCGCGACGGGGATCAAGCGCTGGCTTTTCGCGACCAACCACAAAGACATCGGCACGATGTACCTGGTGTTCAGCCTGATCATGTTCTTCATCGGCGGCGCCATGGCCATGCTGATACGCGCGGAGCTGTTCAAGCCCGGCTTGCAGCTGATGGACCCGGTGTTCTTCAATCAAATGACCACGAATCATGCGCTCATCATGATTTTCGGCGCCGTGATGCCGGCCTTCGTCGGACTGGCGAATTGGATGATCCCCATGCAGATCGGCGCGCCCGACATGGCGCTGCCGCGCATGAATAATTTCAGCTTCTGGATCCTGCCTTTCGCCTTCACCCTGCTGCTGTCGACGATTTTCGTGCCGGGCGGCATGGCGGCGGCCGGCTGGACTTTGTATCCGCCGCTGTCCTTGCAGACCGGCGACAGCTTCCCGATGCTGATCTTCGCCATTCACATGATGGGTGCCTCGTCCATCATGGGCGCCATCAATGTCATCGTGACCATCATGAACATGCGCGCCCCGGGCATGAACCTGCTCAAGATGCCGCTGTTTTGCTGGTCCTGGCTGATCACCGCGTACTTGCTGATCGCCGTGATGCCGGTGCTGGCGGGCGCGGTCACCATGCTGCTGACCGATCATTTCTTCAAGACCAGCTTCTTCAACGCGGCCGGCGGCGGCGACCCGGTGATGTTCGAGCACATTTTCTGGTTCTTCGGCCATCCCGAGGTCTACATCATGATTCTGCCGGCCTTCGGCATCATCTCGGAGATTCTGCCGACTTTCGCGCGCAAACCGCTGTTCGGTGCCACTTCGATGATCTACGCCATCGCCTCGATCGCGTTTCTGTCCTTCATCGTCTGGGGTCATCACATGTTCGCCGACGGCATGCCCCTCGCCGCGCAATTGTTCTACATGATGTCCACCATGCTGATCGCCGTGCCCACGGGCGTGAAAGTGTTCAACTGGACTGCCACCCTGTGGCGCGGCTCGCTGAGCTTCGAGCCCCCGATGCTGTTCGCACTGTCCTTTCTGTTCCTGTTCACCATCGGCGGTTTCTCAGGCGTCATGCTCGCCATCGTTCCGGTGGATTTCCAGTACAACCAGACCTACTTCGTGGTGGCGCACTTTCACTACGTGCTGGTGCCCGGTGCGATCTTCGCCATTATGGCGGCGGTGTACTACTGGATCCCGAAGTGGACCGGCCACATGTACAACCAGACCCTGGCCAAGTGGCATTTCTGGCTGTCGACGATTTTCGTGAACGTTCTGTTCTTCCCGCAGCACTTCCTGGGGTTGGCCGGCATGCCGCGGCGCATACCCGACTACGCCGTGCAGTTCACCGACTGGAACATGGTGTCCTCGATCGGCGGCTTCGGTTTCGGACTGTCGCAAATCCTGTTCGCGGTTATCGTCGTCCAGTGCATGCGCGGCGGCCAAAAAGCCAGTGCCTTGGTTTGGGACGGTGCGCGGCCCCATGGCCTGGAGTGGACGCTGCCTTCGCCGGCGCCTTACCACAGCTTCACCACGGCCCCCGAAGTCGAATGAACGTGAAGGCGGAGAATCCGCGCAAGCTCAAGATCAGAAACGCCGCGCTGGGGTTGGCGACCGTGGCGCTGGCGTTCTATTTCGGGTTCATTGCCCTGCTGGTCTTTCGCGGCCATCACTAGCGGCGGCCACGGAAAGTACTCAAGGCAGGTTCCTAGGACCGCACATGGATCGCAAGAGCGCCAATCGCAAGCTGATTCGGGGACTGCTGATCATGACGGCGTGCAGCTTCGCCTTCGGCTGGGCGCTGGTGCCGCTGTACGATGTGTTTTGTCGCGCGGTCGGCATCGGTAATGCGGAGGCCAAGGCCGGGCCGGCCGTGGCGCGTGAGGCCATCGATCCGAACCGCGAGATCACGATCGAGTTCGTGGCCGCTCCCGCATCGGTGGGCAGCTATGAATTCAGGCCGACCGTCGCCTCGATGCGCGTTCATCCGGGGAAGCTGTACGACACCGCGTTCTATGCCAAGAATTTGACCTCGGTGGCTTCCGTGGCGCAGGCCGTGCCCAGCATCTCCCCGAGCGGCACGGCGCAGTACTTTCATAAAACCGAGTGTTTTTGCTTCACGTCGCAAAAATTCGGCGTGGGAGAAGGCCGTGACATGCCGGTGCGCTTCATCGTCGACCCGCAGTTGCCGGCCAACGTCGACCGGCTCACGTTGGCGTACACGTTTTACGATCTGACGCAATCCACAACACGGCCTTAAGTTCCCTCGTTAAACTATGGCAGTTCTTACCCGTTAGAGATTTGAACCATGGCGCAAGCGCACTCGGCAGAGCAGTACTACATTCCCCACAGCAGTCCGTGGCCGATCTATGGCTCGATCACGCTATTCACTCTGATGTCCGGCGCCATCGTGACCTTGAACGGCTGGCTGCCCGCTTGGTTCCTGCTGCCCGGATTCACCATGCTGGCGCTGCTGTTCATTTTCTGGTTCCACACCGTCATCGGCGAGAATCAGCAGGGCGTGTACAACATGGCGGTGGACCGATCCTTCCGTATGGGGATGATGTGGTTCATCTTTTCGGAAGTGATGTTCTTCGCGGCCTTCTTCGGCGCCCTGTTCTATGCGCGCAACTTATCGGTGCCCTGGCTGTCCGGCGACGGCGTGAAGATCTTCAGCAAACTGCTGTTGTGGAACGGCTATGACGGCGTATGGCCGACCAACGGGCCTGCCGCCTTGGGTCCGCGCGCCAATGGCACCTTCGAGACGGTACCGGCGCTGGGACTTCCCGCGGTGAATACCGCCATCCTGCTGTCGAGCAGCGTCACGGTCACCATCGCGCACCATGCGCTGATCACCGGGCATCGCACGCGGCTGAAGATTTTTCTGGCCCTGACGTTCTTGCTGGGCTTCACCTTCGTCGGTTTGCAGGCGAGCGAATATCATGAGGCCTATACGGAGCTCGGACTCACGCTGGGCACGGGCATCTACGGCTCGACATTCTTCATGCTGACCGGATTCCACGGCCTGCACGTCACCGTCGGCGCCATCATGCTGACGGTGATCTGGTTCCGGGTCTTAAGGGGCCACTTCACGCCGAAAAGACATTTCGGCTTCGAGGCCGTCGCGTGGTACTGGCACTTCGTCGATGTGGTGTGGCTCGGACTGTTTCTGTTCGTTTATTGGCTGTGAGCCGGCGAGACGTGCTGAGGATCGATCCAGCCGTTGTAATAGGCGACGATTAGCAGCACGAACAGCGCCACCGACAGCCCGATGCGCCAGGCTAAGGCCGCGACCATTTTCTTGCCATCGTCCTCGCGTGCGCTCGATAGGTGAAACAGCGCCTTGCCCAGGCTGATCAGGATCAGCACCAGCATCCCGAGGATGATGTATTTGAATACCATCTGGCGCCCACCTTTAGGATTCGCAGTATATCGTGCCCATCAGATTTAAGGATCGCACCTTCGCGCCGCGGCCGTTCACGACGCTGCTGACGCTGGCCCTGCTAGCCCTGCTGGTGTCGCTGGGCCGCTGGCAGCTGCATCGCGCCGCGGAGAAGCAGCTGCTGTTCGACGCCTTCACCGCAGGTGGCGGCGCCGCGCAAAGAATCGACCTGGCCAGCGCCAAAGTCCCGCGGTATACGCAAGTCGAAGCCGACGGACACTACGACGATTCCCGCCAGATCCTCATCGACAACATGGTCAACGCCGAACGCGCAGGCTACTTCGTCATCACGCCGTTTGCGCTGCAGGCCGGCGGTTGGGTACTGGTCAATCGCGGCTGGGTGCCCCTGGGCAAAAGCCGCGCGGAGCGGCCGGCAATCCCCGTCGCCGCGGACCCGCGCCGCATCCGCGGCCGCGCCGACAACCTGCCCAGTCCCGGCATCCGCTTAGGGAATCCCCCCCCGCTGGCGGCGCCTTTTCCCGTCGTTGCCGATTTTCCCACCCATGCCGCCGTGGCGCAGCTGCTCGGCGAGACGCGCTGGACGGCGGCGGCGGATCTGATTCTGCTCGATGCTGCGGAACCAGACGGCTTCGTACGCCACTGGGCACCGCCCGGATTTCCACCCCTGCGTCACGTCGGCTATGCAGTGCAATGGTTCGGGCTCGCGCTTGCCTTAGCCGTCATCTATGTCGTCACCAATTTTCGCCGCACGGGCGCTAACCTCCCCGCATGAGTGAACTCAGCGCACAGAATCGCCGGCAGCGACGCCTATTGGTGGGCGTGGCACTGATGTTCTTCGCCCCCTTAGGCCTGTCTTTTTATTTGTACTATGCAAGGGATTGGCACCCTGGCGGCCGCGTGAACGCAGGCGAATTAATCGTTCCTGCCAGGCCGCTCCCTGCCTTGGTATTGCCGCTCTTGGGCACCGGAGCTACTTCACCGCAATTCCTCAAGGGCAAGTGGACCTTCTTGTATGCGCAGCGCGGCCGCTGCGACGAGGAATGCCGCCGGCATCTGTACGACACACGCCAGGTTCGCCTGGCGCTCGATCGCGAAATGGGCCGCGTGCAGCGGGTGTTCATCGGCGATGACGACTGCTGCGACCTGCAAGAGCTCAAGGCCGCGCACCCGGACCTGATCACCGTTCGCTTGAGTCCCGCGGATGAACCTTTGCTGGCCCTGCTGCCTGACCCTTCGGATGCAGTGAATGCCCATCGGGTTTATTTGATCGATCCCCTGGGCAATCTCATGATGTTCTATGCCCCCGAAGCCAAGCCTAAGGGCATGCTCGACGACATGAAGCGCCTGCTGCGCCTCTCTTCCATCGGTTGATCCTGTGGATCCGCAACGCGCACTCCCGTGGTTTCGCCGGCTGGCGCTGGCAGGTGCCCTGCTGGCCGCGGTGGTGGTGGTGCTTGGGGCGTGGGTTCGACTCACCGATGCCGGGTTAGGCTGCCCGGACTGGCCTGGATGCTACGGTCACATCTACCCCCCTGAGCAAAATTTCAGCAAAGCCTTGCATGAAATGATTCATCGCTACTTTGCCTCCACCTTGGGACTCATCGTCGTCGGTCTCTTGATATATGCGGTGCACCATCGCAAGGACCTTAAGCAGCCCGTGGCCATCGTGGTACTTCTGTTCGTGCTCATCTGCCTGCAAGGCGCCTTGGGTGCCTTGACGGTCACTCTGCTGCTGAAGCCTTTGATCGTCACGGCGCACTTGCTGGGCGGCCTCACCACGCTCGGCACGCTGTGGTGGTTGTCGCTCACTCCAACGCACGGCGATTTGTCGGCTCGCGAAAGGAGCTTGCGGCCCTTCGCGCTGGGCGCGCTGGCGGCGCTCGGCATCCAGATTTTTCTCGGCGGATGGACCAGCACCAACTATGCCGCCGTGGCCTGCCCGGATCTGCCGACCTGCCAGCAGTCTTGGTGGCCGCGCATGGACTTCCGGGACGCCTTCGTGCTCTGGCGAGGCCTGGATATCGACTACACCGGTGGAGTGCTGCCCAATCCTGCACGCATGGCCATTCACGTGACCCATCGATTGGGGGCACTGCTCGCAGGCTCGGTATTGATGGTGGTGGGAGTCTTGACCTGCGCGCGCGCGGCCGGCCGCCGCCTCAGGGCAATCGGCGCCCTGCTCGTAGGCGCGGTACTGCTGCAGATCGGCATTGGTGTGGCGATGGTGCATTTTGCGCTGCCGCTGCCGCTGGCCACCTTGCATAATGCAGGCGCCGCGCTGCTCGTTATTTGTACAGTGACTTTATTGCGCCTGCTCTGGCCGAATCTCGCCAAGCCGGAATCTGTTCATCCGAAAGCGGCGGCTCCGCAGGCACCGGCCGCGGCCGGATTTGCAGGGTCGGCGTGATACCCTTGCACCATGGCCACCGTACCCGATAATCCGCCCCTTGCCGAAGTCGGCCACGGCCGCTGGCGGGACTACTTGGAGCTGACCAAGCCCAAGGTGAGCCTGCTCATCGTCTTTACCGCCATCGTCGGCATGGTCCTGGCATCGCCCGGCTGGGTTCCGCTGCCGGCGCTGATTTTCGGATCGCTGGGCATTGCGCTGGCATCGGGCTCCGCGGCTGCCTTCAATCATATTCTCGATCGGCGCATCGATGGACAGATGAATCGCACGCGCCGCAGGCCTCTGCCCACGGGGCATATGAGCGAGCGCCATGCACTGGTGTTTGCCGTCCTGCTCGGAGCCGCCTCCATGCTGATTCTCGCGGTGCGGGTCAACGGGCTGACTGCGGCATTGACCTTCTGCTCCTTGATCGGCTACGCCATGGTGTACACCCTGTGGCTGAAGCGCGCGACACCGCAGAACATCGTGATCGGCGGTGCCGCCGGGGCCGCGCCGCCCATCCTGGGCTGGGCCGCGGTAACCCATACCATCGACCCGAATGCCCTGGTGCTGTTCCTGATCGTCTTCACCTGGACACCGCCGCATTTTTGGGCCCTGGCGATCGCGAGACGCGACGACTACGCTAAGGTGGGCATACCGATGCTGCCCGTCACGCACGGCATTCCCTACACCCGCCTGCAGATCGTGCTGTACACCATCCTGCTGATCTTGACCACGCTGCTGCCCTATCTTACCGGCATGAGCGGACTGATTTATCTCGCCGCCGCGCTCGCCCTCAATGCGCGATTCCTGTACTTCGTGGTGGCGCTGAATCGAGGCCTACGCGCGGACCTGCCCATACGGACATTCCGGTTTTCCATCACCTACTTGATGCTGCTGTTCGCCGCGCTGATCGTCGATCACTACTTCATTCTTCGCGGCTGACGCGTCGGCAGCGGCGATTCCCTAGGCGCTAAGCACGACGCGTGGCCGGATAACGCCGAATTTGCAGCTCCGGCATATTCGCCATTCGAGACCATCGAGCCTCCGCACACCATGCCCGCAGCGCTCACCCAGCCGACCCGTCTGCCGGCGCCGCCTCCGGTCATGTCCGCGGCAAACCTTCTATCTTCAGAGGCGGCAGCTGATCCGCGGGCTTGAAACCAAAAACTTGCCCATAGAACGATAACTCGGCGTGCAATGAATTGACGATGTTTTCGGGTTTGCGAAAACCATGGCCCTCGCCCGGATACAGCACATAGGCCACCGGCACGTGCCGCGCGCGCAGCGCTTCGACAATGCGCTCCGATTGATTCGGCGGCACGATGGGATCATCGGCCCCCTGCAGCACGATCACCGGCACCTTGAATCCATCCAGATGATTCAACGGCGACCGGCTGTCGTAGATCGCCTGCGCCTGCGGCAGCGGTCCGATCAGTGAATCCAAGTAGCGGCTCTCGAATTTATGCGTGTCGCGCGCCAGCGCGGTCATGTCGGATATGCCGAAACGGTCGGCCCCCGCGCGGAACACATCGCTGGTGCTCAAAGCCACAAGAACGGTGTAGCCGCCGGCGCTGCCGCCGCTGATGGCGGTGCGCTTAGGGTCGGCGCGCTTGGACGCCACCAGAAAATGAACCGCGGCAATGACATCCTCGGCGTCGACCACGCCCCACTTGCCGTTCAATTCCTGCCGGTAGGCGCGCCCGTAGCCCGAACTGCCGCCGTAGTTGACATCCACCACCGCAAATCCGCGGCTGGTCCAGAACTGCACGCCCTGGCGCAGCGCCGGCGAGGCCTGCCCGGTGGGGCCGCCGTGTACGAATGCCAGCAACGGCGGCAGAGTACCCGGCGTACCTCGGTAGCGTGGATTCGCCGGCGGATAATAAAACGCATGCGCGGTACGTCCCTGGGCGCTCGGAAAATCGATGGGCTGGCCGAGCGACACGGCCTCAGGTGCCAGCGGCGATTGACCGGCGCTGCGCAGGGTCGTGGCCGTAGGCGTGGGCGTGGCGAGGTCGATACGGATGATGGACAAGGTTGCGGTCGAGGCCTCGGCGATTGCCGCGATGTGCCCCGCATCGATCGCGGTCAGGTGCGAGAATTCCACATAGGGCAGATCGAGCACGCGTGCCGTACCGGCTTTGAGGTCGACGACGGCGAGCCGGTCAATGCCTTGCTCACCGAAGCGCACCACCGCGCGGCCATCGCCGAGGAGCACATAGTTCGACTGGCCGAAGGTCCACAAGGGGCCCGCGAATTCGGCGGCGCGCGGCCATACGGCATGCACTCCCTCATCGCGCTGCGCATACAGGTTCCAAAAGCCGCTTCGATCTGAAATAAAGTACAGCGTTCCGTCACGATCCCACTGCGGCTCCAGCACGGATTCTGCCGCGCCGCCGGCGACCAGCTTCGGCGCCTTCAAGCCCTGCGGCGTGAGTTCGGCCACACGCAGTTCGGTCCCATCCCATGGCATGTTGGGATGATTCCAGGCAATGAAGGCGAGCCTTCGGCCGTCGGGACGGAGGCGCGGGTACGCCACGAAGTCGGTGCCCTCGAACAGCACCTCGCCGGCTCCGGCCACTGGCAGGCTCAGGCGCACCAGGGTGTTGCGCACATTCTTGGGGTCGGTGTGATCTTCGCGCACGCAGATGAGCGCCGCGGCCGCGCCGCCGGCACCGGGCTGCACGACGCAATCGGCGTAGCGGTAGTTCGGCGGCGTCACGGGCACCGCACTGCCGCCCGGCTTCAGCGCGTACAGGCGCTGATCGGAGAATTGACTGTAGTAAATGGTGCCGCCGGCCACGATGAACGGCGCTCCGCCGTACTCGTGCACACGCGTTCGCACGTTGGCGTCCGCCGGGGTGACGGGTGCGGCCACGCCCTTCTTCAGGCCGAACAGCGCCATCGCGCCTGCGGCCGCCGGGACGTTTTCGGTCCAATACAGTTCCCCGTCTGCATTGCGCAGATCGCCGAAGTAAATTCCACCGGCCGCAAGGGCCTCGGCACTCAATGGCGAAGCCCACGACCCATAGGGTGCCGTGATAGGCGCCGCGTCGCTGTTCGCCGTCATCGCGGTCCCCAGCCCGAATAGAAGGCCGCCGACGGCTGCCGCGGCAGTGGTTGTCGATCGCACGATGCTGCTAATGGGTGTCTCCCAGGAGATTGTCTGACTGTTCCGCGTGAATGCACACCGAATGTTAGGATGTTCTCATGCCCGCCACACCTGGTTTTTATTCTCGGGTATTCGCCCTTGTCGTGGCCGCGATCTTGGGTTATTCGCTGCTGCTGATCTTCAAGCCCTTTGCCCTGCCGATGACCTGGGCGGCCTTCCTCGCCTTCCTGCTGTTTCCCGTGAATATTCGCTGGCGGCACCGCTTCAAAGGCACGAGCTTGAGCGCCGCGGTGCTCACCGCGCTGGCGCCCATCGTCATTCTCTTGCCCTTGAGCGCGCTCTCGGTCGAGTTCGTGTCGCAGATTTCCGCCCTGCTCAAGCAGGTGCAACAATCGGCGACCGACATGGATATTAAGTCGTTCTCGGATCTGCAGCAGTTTCCCTGGATCGCCCGAATCAATACCTGGCTGCAGGCACACGCCGCCATCTCCGCCGAACAGCTGCAGTCCTGGCTGGTATCCGGGACGCGCGAGGTAATGCAGCGCGCCGCGAGCTGGGGCGGCTCGTTTTTCTTGGGTGCGCTCGGATCGCTGCTGTCCTTTGCCATCATGTTATTCCTGCTGTTCTTTTTCCTGCGCGACGGCGACGCCATGATCGCGCGAGGCAGGCGGCTGATTCCGATGGCCGAAGACCGCAAGCAACGGCTGTTCACTCAATTGAGCGCAGTCACCCGCGCGATCGTGTACGGCACCACGGTGACCGCATTGCTACAAGGGCTGTTCATCGCCATCGGCTTCTGGATCGTCGGCCTGCCCTCGCCCGTGGTGTTCGGCGTGCTGGCGGCCCTGCTGTCCTTGCTGCCGGTGGGCGGCTCGGCTTTCGTGTGGATACCGGCCGTGCTCTGGCTATTCTTTGAAAAGCACTGGGGCTGGGGCATATTTTTGTTGGTGTGGGGAGCGGGCTTGAGCGGTCTGGACAATGTCGTGCGGCCCATCCTCATATCCGGCCGGGCCAGGATCTCCGCGCTGGCCGTGTTCGTCGGTGTTTTGGGCGGTATTCCGGCGTTCGGCGCCATCGGCGTGATCGCGGGGCCCGTGGTGCTTTCCCTGGCGCTCGCGTTGATTGAATTTGCCGAGGAAAGCAGCCCTAACCTGAAGAATTCACAGGCAACGTAAGAGTTCACCGAAGGGGCGGATCAACCTTTGCACATGGATGGGTCGTTTGCGAATAGTTCGGGCTAAAATCTCTTGAAATGCAAGAAGCAGCGCGGGCGGAACGTGCAGTACAATCCGCGCCCTTATGGACGTATCTCATCTTCTTGACGGCCTGAACGACGATCAGCGCCAGGCGGTCGCCTCGCCCTTGGGACCCGCACTGGTATTGGCCGGTGCGGGCAGCGGCAAAACGCGGGTACTCGTCCACCGCGTGGCTTGGCTGATCCAGGTCGAGGGTGCATCGCCCAATGGCATCCTAGCCGTCACCTTCACCAACAAGGCCGCCGCGGAAATGCGCAGCCGCATCGAAACACTGCTGGGATTGCCCGGCGGTGCGATGTGGCTGGGAACCTTCCACGGTTTGGCGCACCGATTGCTGCGCATCCACTGGCGTGAAGCGGGTCTGCCGCAAAGCTTTCAGATATTGGATTCCGAAGACCAGGCGCGGGTGCTGCGCAAGGTCCTGAAGGCCCTCGATTTGGACGAAACCCGCTGGATACCGCGGGAGATTCTTTGGTTCATCAATGCCCAGAAGGATGAAGGCCACCGTCCCAAGCACATCAAGGACGACGGCGATCCGACGCGGCGGCAATTGATCAAAATCTACCAAGCCTACGAAGACGCCTGTCAGCGGGCCGGCGTGGTGGATTTCGCCGAACTGCTGCTGCGCGCCTTCGAACTGTGGCGCGACAACCCCGCGTTGCTGCAGCACTACCGCACGCGCTTCAAGCACGTGCTGGTGGATGAATTTCAGGACACCAATGCCATTCAGTATAAATGGCTCATGCTGCTCGCCAATCCGGACGGCATGCCGTTTGTCGTCGGTGATGACGATCAATGTCTGGCGGCAGGGACACAAGTTACGATGGGCGACGGCGCGAAGCGTGCCATCGAATCCATCGTCCCCGGCGATTCTGTACTGTCGAACTACGGCAGCGGTGATCTACGTCCGGCCCGCGTGACCGAGTGCTTCGCGAAGCGACGCCGGGGACAGCTGGTGTGCCTGCATCTGCGCTCCGGCGCCGTCGTCAAAAGCACGCCCGAGCACGTCCACTTCGCCGGCTACGTACTCGGCGAGACGCCCCAGACTTATTTCTTGTACCTCATGCACAAGGAAGGCGTGGGCTTCCGGCTCGGCACCTCGCAGGTATACACGGAGGGTCAGGCGAGGCCCATGGTGGGCTTCAAGCAACGCTCACTCCAGGAGCATGCCGACGCGCTGTGGGTCATCCGCACCCACTCAAGCGAGCATGAAGCACGCATTGACGAGGTGGTGACTTCGCTGCGCTTCGGCCTGCCGACCTGTCCCTTCGTTTCACGCAAAGGCAAAGCCCGCAACGGTTTCGTACACGACGCCGGCCATTTGCGGCGGATATTCAGCTCGCTGGACACGCTGGTATCTGCCGAACGCTTGCTCGAAGAAGTGGCGCTGGATATCGACCGGCCGCACCATCAGCCGCAGAGCCGCAATTCCAGCCGCCGCAACATCGTCATCACGCTGTGCGGCGATAAGCGCGGCGGCACGCCGATGCATCGTATTTCCGTGGTGGGCGTTTCGTCCAAGGATCGCGCCGTCCTTGAAGCCATGGGTCTCAAGGTCCGAGCCGCCAAGCCGCAGTCCTTGAGTTGGCGCTTCGAGACCGTGCGCGCCGACTTCGACGAACTGATGTCGATCGCTCGCGCCATTCGCGAACGGCTCGACGGCCACTATGTCCTTCAGGGGCATATGCTCGAGAAATCATTACCCTTTATTACGGCGGCCAGCATCCGCAGCGGGATGGTCATGGTGGTCGATTCCGGCCGATTCGACGTGGTCGAGCGCATCGAGTACGAGACCTACGACGCCGAGGTCTACGACATCAACGTCGAGCGCACCCATAATTTCATCGCAGGCGGCGTCGTCACGCACAATTCGATATATCGATGGCGCGGAGCCCGGGTGGAGAACCTCAATCAGTTCCGGCGCGATTTTCCGAAAGCCGTGCTGTACAAGCTGGAACAGAATTATCGATCCACGGGCACGATCCTGAAGGCCGCCAACGCCCTGATCGCCAACAACGCCGGCCGTCTCGGCAAGACCCTGTGGACCAGCGGCGAAGACGGCGAGCGCGTCAGGCTGTATGCCGCTTTCAATGAGCGCGACGAAGCGGACTTCGTGGTCAATCGCATCCGCGAATGGGTTTCGCGCGGCGGTGCGCGGCGCGAGGTGGCGGTGCTGTACCGCTCGAATGCGCAATCGCGGGTGTTTGAGGAAGCCTTCTTGAATGCCCGCATGCCCTACCGGGTGTATGGCGGCCTGCGTTTCTTCGAGCGCGCGGAGATCAAGGATGCCCTGGCGTATCTACGCCTCATCGCGAGTCGCGCGGATGACACGTCGTTCGAGCGCGTCGTCAACCTGCCGGTGCGCGGCATCGGCGCGAGGACCGTGGATCTGGTGCGCGACTACGCGCGCGCGAACTCGATTTCGCTGTGGAACAGCGCTGCCGCCAGCGTGCAGGGAGCGCTCCCGCAACGCGCGGCGCAGGCGCTGCAATCCTTCATGCAGCTCATCGACAAGCTGGGGCACGAGGTTCAGGGGCTGGAACTGCATGAACAGGTCGATCACGTGATCCAGATGAGCGGCCTGATCGAACACTACAAGAAGGAGAAAGGCGAGCGCGGCGAGGGCAGGATCGAGAACCTGTTGGAGCTGGTCAGTGCGGCGCGGGGATTTTCGCCGGAGACGGAGGCTGAAACCGAGCTGTCGCCGCTGGAATCCTTCCTCGCCCACGCGGTGCTCGAGTCGGGCGAAGGTCAGGCCGACGCCTACGACGATTGCGTGCAGATGATGACGCTGCATTCCGCCAAGGGGCTGGAATTCCCGGTGGTGTTCCTCGCCGGCATGGAGGACGGCCTGTTCCCGCATCAGCGCTCGGTGGCGGATCTGGCCGGGCTCGAGGAGGAGCGACGGCTGTGCTACGTGGGTGCGACACGCGCCATGCGGCATCTGTACATCACCTATGCCGAACAGCGGCGGCTGTACGGCGTGGACACCTACGGTCAGCCCTCGCGCTTCATCGCCGAGCTGCCGCCGGAACTCATCGAGGAGGTGCGGCCGCGGCTGGCCGTATCACGCCCGGTTTTCGTGAAGCGCAGCAGCACCTTGGATGAATCCCCGTCCTCGTCGATGCGCATGGGTAGCCGGGTGCGGCATTCCAAATTCGGCGACGGCGTGGTCTTGAACTTCGAGGGCAACGGCCCGCATGCCCGCATTCAAGTCAATTTCGAGCGGCAGGGCACGAAGTGGCTGATGCTGTCTTATGCCAATCTCGTTCGTGTAGAGTAATGGGAATACTTTGACGGGCTCCTGACCGTGAAAATCATTATTTTAGGTGCCGGACAAGTGGGCCGCACGGCGGCGTATCACCTCTCTCGCGAGGAGGCGAACGACGTGACCGTCATCGACCAGGATGAGGATATTCTGCGGGACCTGCAGGATCGCCTGGACATTCGCACGGTGAACGGCAACGCGTCCAGTCCGCGCATTCTCGAAGCCGCCGGGATCGCCAGCGCCGATATTCTGGTGGCGCTCACCAACAGCGACGAAGTCAACATGCTGGCCTGCCAGGTGGCCTGGACGCTGTATCGGACACCCAAGAAGATTGCGCGGGTGCGCTCCGCCGACTATACCGAAAGAGACAAGCTGTTCGGCGAGAACGGGATCGCGGTGGACCTCTGGATCAGCCCCGAACAATTGGTCACGGAGTACGTGGCGCGCCTGATCCGCTATCCGGGCGCGCTGCAGGTGCTGGATTTCGCCGACGGCCGGGTGCGCTTGGTGGGCATCCGCGCATTGCAGGGTGGCCCCCTGGTGGGGCAGGCCTTGAGCACGCTGCGCAAGCACATCCCTTCCGCGGATGCGCGGGTCGCCGCCATCTATCGCGCAGGCAAGAGCGTCAAGCCCGAGGGCACCACGGTGATTGAGGACGGCGATGAAGTTTTCTTCCTGGCGGCGCGCGACGACATCCGCGTCGTCATGAAAGAGTTGCGCCGCGAAGAGGCGCCGGCGCGCCGCGTGGTCATCGCCGGCGGCGGCAACATCGGGCTGCGGCTCGCCGGCGAGCTGGAAAGCAAGAACCAGGTCAAGCTCATCGAGCGCGACGGCAAACGCGCGCGGCGCGTTTCCGAACAGCTGACAAGCACCACGGTGCTGCACGGCGATGCCGCCGATGAGGAACTGCTGCTAGAGGAGAACATCGACAGCGCTGATGTTTTTGCCGCGCTGACCAATTCCGAGGAGGCGAATATCCTATCGGCCATGCTGGCCAAGCGCCTGGGCGCGCACAAGGTCATGGCACTGATCAACAAGCCCTCCTATGCCGAACTCATCGAAAGCGGCTCGATCGATGTAGCGATATCGCCGCAGACCGTCACCATCGGTTCGCTGCTCGCCCATGTGCGCCGCGGCGATGTGGTGCGCGTACATTCGCTGCGCCGGGGCGCCGCCGAGGCGCTCGAGGTGGTGGTGCACGGCGATGCCGACAGCTCCAAGGTCATCGGCCGGCGCATCGAGGACATTTCGCTTCCCGAGGGCACGACCTTGGGCGCGGTGGTGCGGGGCGAGGATGTCATCATCGCGCACCACGACACCACGGTTCAGCCGGACGATCACTTGATCCTGTTCCTGACCGATCGCCGCCACATCGAGGCGGTCGAAAAGCTGTTCCAAGGCTCCGCCTCTTTCTTGTGAAAGACATATTACTGCCGGTCGCGAATATATTCGCCCTCGTCATGATGGTGTTTTCCGTGACCATGTTCGCGCCGCTGGTCATGGCGCTGTGGGAGCTGGATCCCGCGCTCTGGTCTTTCGTCATCTCCGCGCTGGCGACATTCGTGCTCGGCGCGCTGCTGTGGCTCGGTACACGCCGCTTCAAGCGAGAACTCAAGACCCGCGACGGCTTGATGCTGGTGGCCTTGACCTGGGTGGCCTTGCCCGCGGTGGCGGGGTTCCCGCTGTGGCACTACCTGCCTATCAATTTCACGCAGGCCTACTTCGAGGCAGCATCGGGCCTCACTACCACGGGCGGCACGGTTATCTCGGGGCTCGAGTTCCTGCCGCGATCGATCAATCTGTGGCGGCATCTCCTGAGCTGGCTCGGCGGCATGGGCATCATCGTGCTGGCCGTGGCGATCCTGCCCATGCTCGGCGTCGGCGGCATGCAGATTTACCGTGCCGAGATGCCCGGCCCCATGAAGGACAGCAAGCTCACGCCGCGCATCGGCCAAACCGCGAAACTTCTCTGGGCTGTGTATACGGGACTGACGGCGGCCTGCATCGTTTCGCTGCGCTTCGCGGGGATGAACTGGTTCGACGCGGTGTGTCACGGGTTCTCGGCGCTTTCCTTGGGCGGATTCTCGACTTACGACGCCAGCATCGGCCATTTCAATTCGCTGCCGATCGAGCTGGTGCTGACCGCGTTCTCGATACTGGCGGCGTTGAATTTCGCGACGCATTTTCTCGCCTGGAGCCAGCGCGGCGTGACGGCATACTTTCGCGACGCCGAGGCCAAGGCGATCCTAGGAGTGCTGGCCGGAAGCTGTATCGGCGTATCGCTGTTCCTGTACTTCAAGGGAACCTACACGAGTCTCCCCACCGCGCTGCGCGACACCACGTTCAACCTGGTCTCCATTGCCGTCGACAGCGGGCTTCACACTCAGGACTATTCACGCTGGCCGATCTTTGCGCCCATGTGGATGATGTTCTTGAGCTGCATCGTGGCGAGTTCCGGATCCACCGGCGGCGGCATCAAGATGATACGCACGCTGGTACTCGCCAAGCAGGCGAATCGCGAACTCAACCAGCTGGTACATCCGAACATGGTGCGACCGCTCAAGGTCGGCGGAACGGTCATTGCCAACCGCGTGGTATTCGCCGTGTTGGCGTTCGTATTCCTATACTTCATGAGCATCGTCATGCTGATCTTCCTGCAGCTGGCGAGCGGCCTGGATTTCATGACCTCGTTCTCCGCGGTCATCGCCTGCATCAACAACGCCGGCCCCGGTTTGGGCTTGGTGGGCCCGGGTAGCAACTACGGCGTGTTGAACGATTTCCAGACCTGGGTTTGTTCGGCCGCGATGCTGCTCGGCCGGCTCGAGGTATTCACCATCCTGGTGCTATTTACGCCGACTTTGTGGCGTAAATAGCGAAGAAAAGCGCCCGCGCCTGCGTCCCGAGGGCTCGCGCATTGACAATCTCAGCCCTAGTGGGATAATCCCACAGATGATCCTAACCCTCGATGCCAAACGACGCCTGACGCTCCCGGCGAGTCTCATACCCGCTCAACCGGGCGACCACTTCCAAGCGGAGTTTGACCCTGAGGAGGACACAGTGGTTTTCCGCCGCATCGCCAAGAATGCGGATTGGTTGAATGTGCTCAAGGCCTGCCCTGTGAAAATGGACGATCTCCCACCGCGGCGCAGCGAGATGCCCAAACGACTCGAGCTGTGAGCTGGCTACTCGATTCGGACGTTTTAAGCCAACCCGCGAAAAAAGCAGGCAATGCGCGTGTCATCACGTGGCTCGAAAGGCATCAACAGCAGTGCTACACCAGCTCAATCGTCATCGCTCAACTGGCGTTTTGGGTGCGCACCAAGCGGGGAAAACAGCGAGTGCTGTTGCAGAAATGGTTGACGGAATTGGTCGAAGCGATGCACGGACGGATTCTTGGATTCAACGTATCGGTTGCGCATGTGTGGGCGGACCAGCAATACGAACTACAGACCGCAGGCAAGCCCATGCCGGTCGAAGACAGCTACATCGCTGCGATCGCGCGCCGCCATAATCTTACGATCGCCACCGGGAACGTGAAAGATTTCCAGAGGCCGGGAATCAAGGTTTTTGATCCGTTTGCTGAAAGCGAATAAAACGATACAGTCGGGATGACCGTCTTCCGTCAGCCGTAAGCGAAAGAACCTGGATTGCTCCTCCTGTATTTAGCTGCTTATGTACGTTAAGGCACGGAACGGAATGCCGGGCAAGCGGATAATGCGGGGTAGATAGCTTGGTGACCTGCTGGCGAGATCTCGGACCTTGAAGTTTCTGGGCTATGGCGTCACCGGCACCTGGACATTAAATGACGATCAAATCTGAACGCGGAACTCCAAACCGTGTCGGGTGAACTCCTCACCGAAGTGCTTGTGAAGAGCGAGCAAATAAATATGCGCATAAAGCAATCAACCGAAGAGCTATCTTCGGTCAATGCCGATATTGCGCACGCACTTGCCAGCAGCGACCCACTGCCGGGGGTGAAAAGCGCTGCCGACAATAGTTCGGCCGTGGTAAAGCAAATGCAGGATGCGTCGGAAGAGCTCACGGCGGTGAATCAGGCGCTGCAAATTGCAATCAGAGATCGGACCATGGTCGATCATCGATTGGCCGCAGCGTTCGAACAAGAGTCAGGTTCTCGCAATGCCGCCTTGCATGACAAGTTGACGGCCCTGCCGAATCGCGTGCTATTCGGCGATCGGCTCGAACATGGAATTGCGCAGGCGAGACGGCATCGGTGGAATCTTGCTGTCATGTTCGTGGATCTGGACAAATTCAAGAGCATCAACGATACGTATGGCCATCAGACAGGCGACGCTGTACTGCAGACGGTTGCAATGCGGCTCAAGCACGTTACGCGCGACGACGATACGATCAGCCGTTTTGGGGGCGACGAATTTCTATGCGTGCTGACTCAGCTTCATGAGCACGACGAAATTGCGATGATTGCGGCGAAGATTCTCAAGGCAATTCAAGCGCCATGTTGCCTGCGTGTAGGTGATGTCACGATCAGTCCATGTCTTGAGGCCAGCATTGGAATCTCGGTGTTCCCGAAAGACGGCGCCAGTGCGGCTGCTTTGATCAACCGCGCGGACGAAGCCATGTATGGCGCCAAAGCGAGCAAATCCGGGTTTGCATTTGCACAATAGAATTCAGCATGGTTCATGTACGGTTTCGTACAGACAGGTCCGTCTCAAGCGGAATACCCTTGCAAGATGCTCCACGAATTTTTGACATCTAATCGTCAGCTACTAATCAGTCGTTGCCGGGAAAAGGTCGCCCAAAGGTTCGAGCCCACTGCAACCCCGGCAACGATAGATCATGGCGTGCCGCTATTCCTGCAGCAGCTTGTCGAAACCCTTCGAGTCGAGCAAAACACCGACGCCCGGGGTGTCGAATCAGAGCCGGCACCGGCGCCTACGGAGATCGGTCGCGCCGCAGCCTTACACGGCGCGGAATTGCTGCGTCGAGGCTTTAGCGTCGACCAAGTGGTGCACGACTACGGGGATGTATGCCAATGCGTTACGGCGTTGGCGGTCGAACAGGACGTGCCCATTTCCACCGACGAGTTTCGCACCCTGAACCGTTGTCTCGATAACGCGATTGCGGACGCAGTCACATCGTTTGGGTCTATCCGCCAGACCTCGATGGATCGCCAAGCGGAGACCTTGCAACAACGCCTAGTTGTTTATGCCGCCGAACACGAGCGGCTGATCGATATCTCCATCCAGTCACTCGCTGCACTCAAGACTGGCAATATAGGAATAAGCGGGGCGACCGGCACACTGCTTGCTCATGCTCTAGAGGAACTACGCTCCCTTACTAACCGTAGGCTGCCGGAGATTCGTCTCGCATCGCCAAGCGCCAAGACAGTGTCTGCCTAGGTTTGTCGGGAGCACGTCTTGGTGCCCCGTGCGCGGGCTGTGCGCTTCAGTAGCCGACCCGTGAAAGCGATATCTCCGGCGCCGATACAATTTCGCTTGCTGGTGACTCCGTCGCCTCTGGTTGCGGTTGATGCCTGACAGTGCGGCGCATCTCGAGCGGCCGTCCAAAGCATTCTGCGTAGGCTTCCGCATAGGTCATCGGACCGTCGCGAAATAGCATGTGTGGCAACTTTTGGGTATAGATAGCCACCCGGATGCGCTCACGGCGGTTGTCGACGCTCAGGTTCAGCAACTCCCCGGCCGTAGAAAACTCCCTGATAAAGTCTAGCTCCAAGTCTTGATCGACGTGCTCGAGCATCCCTTTGTACTCGACCGGCGCGGACTTGTCGGCATTCATTCGCGACACACCGCACGCGGGCCGCTGTAAGGGGGACCTGCAGATGCCACTTCTGGTGAGGTCGCTCCATCTGCGGGGGACGCGACGAATGGGGTTTTGCGTCTTTCCACGTCAGTACCTGCCGAACGCTGTTGCCGTAAGCGCTCGAGCTCGGTGCGCGCAACAAGCAATAGCGCTGTGCGATAGCCATCGAGGTCAAGCTGTTGCAAGAGGTCCTGCATTGCATTGTCGATGCTGCCTGATGCTTTGGCACGCTGTCGGTTCGGTGGCGCACTCAAGACGAAACTCGATCCATCAGAGCACTCAGCCATAGGGATATGTCGCTCTTAAGTGCGGGGTACCTCAAAATCCATTGCGGGAAAACCCGAAGCGAATGAGTGCCATCCGTAATCCACGCGACGATGAACAGCGTTTCCAGCACAAGATGGACCGCCACCGGCGCACTGGCGTGAATCCCATCGTCAATCGCTAAGTCGACATCGCTTCCGCCCTCAAATGGCGAAATCCCACGAATCGCCGCCGCTGCTCGTCCCAGAGTCGATAGGTTAGCGATTTGAAGCTCGCCAGCAGCGTGACAGGTTTGATTTTCTCGAAGTACGGGTCTGCGTCATGACAGCGCTCGAGATGGTAATTCGCAATGCGCGGACTCAAGTGATGAATATGATGAAAGCCAATATTGCCGGTAAACCACTGCAGGATTATGGGGAGCTTATAGAAGGAACTGCCCCGCAGCGCCGCGCTGGTGTGGTCCCACTCCTTACCTCGAGCCCAGTGCGCTCCCTCAAATTGGTGTTGCACGTAGAAGAGCCACACGCCCAACGCTCCGGCAAACGCCGACACGGTCAACTGGATCAATAAGAAGGTTCTTAGCCCCATGACGATACTCATCAGGGCGGTAACTGCGAGCAATGCCAGGTTCGTGCGTCGCACCGACAGACGTTCGCGCGGCGGCGCGTTCGCCGACGCAAATCGATGATGTACGACAAAGATATACAGCGGCGCGATCACGAACAATACGAAGGGATTGCGCGCCAGGCGATACGCCACACGCCTCCAGCGATTGCTCTCGAGATATTCCTGCACCGTCAGCGTCCAGATATCCCCCGATCCGCGCCGGTCGAGATCCCCGGAGGTCCCATGATGCACCGCGTGCTGCCAGCGCCAGTGGCGATACGGGGTTAAATTCAGGAGCCCGGCCACGCTGCCGACCACTTGATTGGCGCGTCTTGACTGAAAGAACGAGCCGTGGCCGCAGTCGTGGAAGATAATGAAAATCCTCGCGAGAAAGCCGGCAGCGAGAATCGCAACCGGCAGCATGATCCAATACGACACCGCGAGCGCGTACACCATCGCTACCCACAAAAGCAGATAGGGAATGAAGCTGTTGACCAGCTGCCAGCGGCCCCGCCAGGTCGATGGAGTTTGGAATCGCTTCACGTTAGCTATGGATACTTCCGTTGCGACACCGGGATCGAGGGGCGGCAGCAGTTCAGAAGGTGTGGTGATAAAAGCAGAGGAGCTTAGTGGTGGAGGATAACGATCAGGCTGAGGGTCGTCGCCGCCGCGATAAGCCAGGGGGCCGCCTTGTGCCAGAGCTTCACTTCGTTCGAAATGTTCATATGCGCGCGCTCCTAACAATAAGATGAAGCGCAGTGTGGGCGCACGCGATCGAGGGTGATGTGACATAAGGATAGTTTTGATACTCTGGCATCCGGCCATGTAGTGCAACGCAGCGCGTGAGCGGATCGACATTGCGGTGGACCATGATTGATTTACATAGTATTCGCTGGTGTCGGTCCCATCCAACCGTGGAACACCTCTGTTAATTTCAGTGCGCGAGCCTCTCAGGCGCCGGTACGCACCAGATATCCAGCAATTCGCTACGTCCGTGTAGTTCAAATTGTGGCAGTTGAAGGAATGGCCTCGCTCCCATGTCCGAACCGTCGTCGTGAGTGCTAAGAGCAGTTGCAATTACGCCGGAGAACAGCACCTCGCCGGCGCGTGCGCGGTCACAAAGGCGGGCGGCAACGTTCACCGTGTCGCCGATCATGGTGATGGCCTGTCTACCTGGCGGCCCGAGAGATCCCATTGCGACTTCGCCCGAATGAACGCCGATGCCGATGCCGGTGATGACTGCGAACTCGTGCCGCCATCGAGCCGCCATCGGCGCAAAACTCCGAAGCATCGCGCAACCGGCGGCGAGAGCGGCGCAGGCGCCCGACCGGGTCGGATCTCGGACTCCAAATCCTGCCATCATTCTGTCACCGGCCATGTGGAACACTTCACCGCCGAACGCCGCAGTGACGCGCGCAAGAACGGTGAAGACTTCATCGAGCAGAGACACCACTTGTACGGGGTGCAATCGCTCGGCGAGACCGGTGTATCCCCGCATATCGGCGAACAACACCGTGGCATGGGTCATCTCCGCAGCAATTCCAGGTGCGTGCACTGCCGCCTTTGACGTAACTATCGCCCGCTCCCCAGGAACCCCGAGCGGGCGTGTCGAGGGTGCGATAACGGGAGGGCTTCGTTCAACCAAGGGGATGCCCCGCAAGTGCAGTCGTGACCGTCTAGGCAAAGTCCATTTTCCTGCGATCCATCTTTAGCCGCTACGATAGATGGACGGTGAAACTCAGCTCTTGGAAAATTGCACAATCCAAAGCTAGATCCTTAGCATACTCCGCTTATCGATTTCTTATTGCTACCCTGTTTCTATCTGCCATTGATCGGGTAATCCCTGAGTGTGGTACCGAACGGTGAGTCGTTGCTCCAACGCGTAGCATTCCCAAGCGCATATAAAGGAACTTAATGCATCGCTTACAGCGAACCCGTCAAAGGGAGCAGGCACCCTTGCCGGCTCGACGAATCATCCGTCAGCGCGTTCTGCGTGTTACGTCCGCATGAGAGCTCAGGACTACTTGCTCAAACGCCGCTTGGATGCCGATACGCTGATCAATATGGTGCATAGCGCGATCGCGAGAAAATCCCAATGGCACAGAGGATGACTCACCTCGCCGAGCACGATATTCTCGCCTCACTCCCGAATCGGGGCCTGTTGGACGATCGGCTCGAGCAGGGAATTGCCTTGGCGCAGCGGTTTAGCCGAAAACTGGCGGTCTTATTTATCGATTTGGATCATTTCAAAGACATCAACGATTCCATCGGACACTTGATCGGCGATCAGCTGCTTCGAGCGGTGGCGCTACGCATCACGCCCTGCGTCCGCAGCTCCGACACCGTGAGCCGCCAAGGAAGTGATGAGTTCATCGTGCTGCTGTCTGAGATCTCGCATGCGGAGGATGCCGCACTGATCGCCGACAAGATACGGTTGGCGGTGCTCGAGCCCTACACCATTGCAAGTCACCTTTTGCATTTGACCGCCAGTATCGGGATCAGCGTCTATCCAGAAGATGGCGCCGATCCTGAGAGTTTGATCCAGTGCGCGGATACCGCTATGCATTACGCAAAGGAGAACGGCCGAAACAGGAGTCACTTCTTCACGGACGAGATGAATTGTCACACGGCGGAGCGTCAGCTCATTAGAGGTGATCTGCGCGATGCCCTGGATCGAGGTGAGTTTGCGCTCGAGTACCAGCCCAAGGTCAATCTGGTGAGCGGTGCCATCACTGGTGTTGAGGCGCTCATTCGCTGGCGGCATCCGAGCCGCGGCGTTCTGCCTCCCCTAGAGTTCATCCAGATCGCCGAGGATTGCGGTCTCATCGTGCAGATTGGTCAGTGGGTATTGCGAGCAGCGTGCCTGCAGGCACAGACGTGGCGAGCAATTGGCATTCGATTCGGAACCATGGCCGTTAATATATCCGCCGTAGAATTCAGCAATGACAGATTTTTCGAGAACGTCTGCGAAATTTTAGAATACACGGGGCTCGAGCCGCGCTATTTAGAACTCGAATTGACCGAGACGGCGGTCATGCGCAACTTCGACGCGACCAGGAACGTTTTACAGTCCTTAAGCGCCATGGGAATACGGATTGCGGTCGATGACTTCGGCACAGGTTATTCCAACTTAAGCTATCTAAAGCGTTTTCCCATCAACACACTGAAATTGGACAAGTCGTTCGTGCACGATGTTCCTGGGAACGCGGATATCGCAACCATTGTCCGCTCGGTTATTCACATGGGACAAAGTCTGCACTTACAGGTTGTTGCAGAGGGGGTGGAAAATGTGGAACAGTTGAAGTTCCTGCGAGCGTACAACTGCGCTGAGGGACAGGGATATTATTTCAGCAAGCCCTTACATCCAAGTGCGTGCCAAGCATTGATCTCGGTCGCAGAGCGGCACTGGGTTTGGCAATCGTCATCTCCCGCGGTACGCGCCGACAAATAGCGAGGCCGTTCTTCAATGCACCTCCACAATTTTCCCGAAAAGACGTTTAATCGACCTCTTAGGAGTGTCACGGCGTATCTATCTTGCCACTGACGGTGTATGTCTTGCCACTGGTGGCAAATTTTATGAAGGATCCACGAGATCCGTTATTCATATCGCTACATGAGCCTAATATCCTAATGTTGTGGGTTTTGCAGTCTAATTTTTGGGCGAATTTTCCTTGAGAGTGGTTTTTACTAGCTCATGATTGCCTTGTTGCAGCGCGTTTCTGATGCGGAGGTCAGGGTCGACGGCAGTACCGTGGGATCCATCGGCGCCGGGCTTCTAGTGCTGCTCGGTGTCCAGCCGGCGGATGATGAAGCGGCGGCGCTCGGGCTGCTGACCCGATTGCTGCAGTACCGGATATTCGCGGATGACGCCGGGAAGATGAACCTGAATCTGCTTCAGGTGCAGGGAGAACTGCTGCTGGTACCCCAGTTCACCCTGGCCGCCGACACGGCCAAGGGCTTACGGCCCAGCTTTTCCACCGCGGCGGCCCCGGAGCAGGGGCGGCGTTTGTTCGAATTTCTAGTGCAGGCGGCACGCGAACAGCACGGCAAGGTGCAAACCGGCGTTTTCGGGGCTCACATGCAGGTGTCACTGACCAACGACGGCCCCGTCACTTTTTGGCTGGAAAGTTGACCAACCCGCCAAATGCGACCGAACGCGCAGCGGCATATCGCGGTCCAACGTCATAATATGTTTGGCGTATCATTGGCGGCCAATCGGTTAAGTCTGGATTCGGAGAAGCGAGATGTTCGATTCAAAAATGCTATTGGTCATTTTGGCCATTGCCTTGGTCATTTTCGGGACCAAGCGCCTACGCACCATCGGTTCGGACCTGGGCGCCGCCGTGAAGGGTTTCAAATCGGCCATGAACGAGGGCGAAACCGACGAAAAGGCCAAGCAGCTCAAGCAGGACAAGGATGCGGATTTCAGCCCGAGCACGTCCGCGCCGAGTGCTGCCGCGCGGGAGAGCGATGCCAAGGTACCTCCCAAGACCCAAGCTTGATGCCTCATGCTTGATGTTGGGTTCTCGGAGATACTGCTTACCTCAGCCATAGCACTCATCGTGTTGGGGCCGGAGAGGCTCCCCAAGGTTGCTCGGCAAGTCGGCAACTGGGTGGGGCGCGCGCGCGCGATGGCGCGTCAGTTGAGCGAGCAATTGGAGCGCGAAGTCAGCGCCGAGGAGCTGATGAGGCAGACCAAGTCGAGCAATTCGACCTCAGCTTCCTCAAACTCAGGGTCGACCTTCGCCTCGCCGTCGGCCTTAGCAGCCTCAGGGTCAACCTCGACGTCAACGTCGAACACAACCTCATTCCCGCCGCCTGCCTCCACACCGCCCGGTGCGTATTCACCGGAAGGCGCATTGACGGTACATGGCGCGGATTGGCACGCCAGCCCCTCCGAAAACACAGAGAATAAAATCGCCAATGACTGATCCCGGTGAACCGGGTGGTCTCGCCGAAGGCACCCTCATCTCGCACTTGCTGGAGCTGCGCGATCGGCTCTTGAAAGCCATGTTGGCGGTGGGCATCTGCTTCGTGCCCTGTGCCTTCTACATGAACCAGCTGTTCAGCTTCGTCGCGAAGCCCTTGATCGCCAAGCTGCCCAGCGGCGCCACCATCATCGCCACCAGCGTGGTGGCTCCCTTTACCGTGCCGTTCAAGTTGGCGCTGCTGCTCAGCATCGGCGTGGCCATGCCCTTCGTGCTCTACCAGGCATGGGCATTCGTGGCGCCGGGCCTGTACAAACACGAGAAAAAGCTGGCGGTGCCGCTGCTCATCTCGAGCATCATCCTGTTCTACCTGGGCGCTGCATTTGCCTATTACGCGGTTTTCCCGGTGATGCTGAGCTTCTTCGTCGCCACCACCCCTCACGGGGTGCAGATGATGACCGACATGAGCAGCTACCTGGATTTCGTCATGGTGCTGTTGCTGGCATTCGGTCTGGCCTTCGAAGTGCCCGTGGCTACGGTACTATTGGTGTGGACGGGCTTCGTCAAGATCAAGACGCTCAAGAAGAATCGCGGTTTCGTGCTGTTGGGGATATTCATCTTCGCCGCCTTTGTCACGCCGCCCGACGCGGTGTCGCAGAGTGCAATGGCGGTACCGATGTACTTGCTCTATGAAATAGGGATCATCATGGCCGGACTTTTACTCAAGGACAAAATAGCGGCGCGGGAAAAAGAGGAAGCCGAGCAGGCCGAACGCGAACGCGGAGTCTGACTTGAGCGCAACCTTTTTCGGGCACCCGCGCGGACTGGCCACGCTATTTCTCACTGAAATGTGGGAACGCTTCACCTTCTACGGCATGCGCGCCGTTCTCATCTTGTTCCTGGTCGCCTCCGTATCGACGGGAGGTTTAGGCCTCGACGACAAGACCGCCACCGCGATTTACGGCCTGTACACCGCCGGGACATACCTGGCAGGGCTGCCCGGCGGGTGGGTCGCCGACCGCCTCATCGGCGCGCAGCGCGCCGTCATGCTCGGCGGCACGCTGATCACCACCGGAAACTTCCTGTTGGCGATTTCCGCCAGTCCGAAGGGTTTCTATATCGGCCTTCTGGTCATCGTTCTGGGTGTCGGCCTGCTCAAGCCCAACGTCAGCGCCATCGTGGCCGGCTTGTATCCGGAGGGCGGTGCGCGCTTGGACTCGGCATTCACCATTTTCTACATCGGCATCAACATCGGCGGCGCCCTGGGTCCCATCGTCATTCCGCTGGCGCAGAAATTCTTCGGCCTGCGGGCGGGTTTCGGCGCCGGCGCGGTGTTCATGCTCTTGGGCGTGCTGCAGTTTTATTTCACGCGAAAGTATCTGGGAGAGGCCGGGGTGCGCGCCGCACCCATTCACGCCCTCGGCAGCGACACTACGTTGGTGCCTCGCTCCAAGGAGTGGACGCGGTTCTGGATTGGAACGGCTTCATTGGCGTTGGTGGTTCTTATGTCAAGCGCAGGGTGGATTCCCATGGATGCTTTGCGATTGGGCCAAGCCGCCGCCTACGTCATCGCAGGCATGGCCATTCTGTATTTTGCCTATTACTTCATCTTCGCGGATCTCACCACGGAGGAGCGCAAGCGCGGCGTGGTACTGGTGGTGCTGTTCATCGGGTGCGCGTTGTTTTTCTCGGGTTTCGAACAGGCCGGTTCCAGTTTGACTCTATTCGCCGAGCGCTATACCGACCGCATGATGGGGTGGCTGCATTTTGAGATTCCCACCGGCTGGTTTCAATCGCTCAATTCCATTTTCATCATCCTGTTCGCGCCATTTTTTGCCTGGGTGTGGATCGCGTTGGCCCGCCGTAAGCTCAACCCTTCCGCGCCGGCAAAGTTCGCGGTGGGCGTCATGCTGATGGGCTCCGGATTTCTGGTCATGGCTGCGGCCGCGGCAATAGTGGCCCACGGCTCGAAAGTGCTGCCGTATTGGCTGCTGATGACCTACTTGCTGCACACCTTCGGCGAGCTGTGTTTGAGCCCCGTGGGCCTGAGTTATTACACCAAATTGGCCCCCAAGCGATTCGTCGGCCAGATGATGGGCATGTGGTTTCTCGCGCTCTCGCTGGGCAATCTCGTCGCCGGCCTGATCGCCGGGGAGTTCGATGCGAACAATGTCGCCGCCATGCCGGGGCAGTTCATGCACATCGTTTATTTCTCCGTCGGTTTGGGCGCCATCCTCTTGGTACTCAGTCGACCGGTGAAGAAGCTCATGGGCAACGTCGAATGATCACCCCGGCAACCCGGCGCGCGATGGATTGCGGCGGCGCTGCTGTCCGGCATTTGCCATGGGTTTACCGCGCCGGCGCGCCGCGCCTTTAAGTTTTGCGCGATTCACGTCATTCCACGAAGCTGATCCTTTGCCTCGGCACCGTGTACCTGGTGTGGGGATCTTCGTTTATTTTCACCAAAATTGCCGTTCAAAACCTGCCGCCGGCGCTGTTCGCGGGCGTGCGTTTCGTCACGGCCGGCGTGCTGTTGGCGGCCTTTGCGCGCACCCTTGGCGGCAGCCACCTGCCGACCCGGCTGATCGAGTGGCGCCATGTCACCGTGGCCGGTTTCTTCATGGTGTTCATCAGCAATGGTTTGAACACCTGGGCCATCCAATTCCTGCCCAGCAACGAATCGGCGCTGCTCAACGGCACCTCGGCATTCTGGATCGCGGGACTGGGGGTCTTCGGCAGGCGCGGACATCCCCTGACTCGGTGGGCCATCTTGGGGTTGGTGGTGGGATTCATCGGTGCCGTGTTGATGCTCATCCCGAAGGGTCCCGTGTTCTCCAAAGGCTCGCTGGCACAGCTCGGCGTACTGACTGCCTGCGCCTCTTGGTCGCTGGGCACGCTGTACTACCGCAGCATCAACAGCCAATTGGGTTCGATGATGTTCATGGCACTGCAAATGCTCATGGGCGGACTGATGCTGTTGGCTTTGAGCGTGGTGCGCGGCGACTCGATGCACTGGCCGCCAAATGGTCCGGGCCTCATCGCGCTGTGCTATCTGACCTTTCTCAGTTCCGGTCTTGCCTACACCGCCTACGGATGGCTGACCATGAATACCACACCCGCGCTCATCAGCACCTACAGCTATGTCAATCCGGCGATCGCGGCCGTGCTGGGGTGGTTGGTTCTGCATGAACCTCTGTCGGGCTTGCAGCTCACCGGCATGGCCATCATCATCATCGGCGTGTGCATCTTGACGCTGCCCGGCGGAAGCCTCACCGATCCTAAGACCTTGGCGGAGCCCAAGACTCAATAGTTCTTTTTTCGAATCACTTCGACCCGGCCCTTGCCGCCGACGAACCAGGAACCGACGAAGCTCACCAAGCTCACCAGGATGGAGGTCCAGAAAGCCGCTCCGAAACTCGTGACGTGCATGCCCGGCAACATCCACGCGACCAAGGCAACCATGCCGGCATTGATCACCAGCAGGAACAATCCGAGAGTGAGTATGGTCATCGGCAGTGTCAGCAAAATGGCGATGGGCCGAATGACGGAATTCACGACCCCGAGCAGGATGCCGGCGAGAACCAGGGTGGAGGGGGTGTCGATCGAGACACCATCGACCCACGCGGTCGCCAGCCAAAGCCCCAGCGCGACCAGCGCTGCGCGAATGAGGAACCCAAGCATTTCCCCTCCCTACTCTTAAGTCCTCCGAGGAAGGTAAGCATATCAAGTCGGGTTGCGAGCTACCTCAATAATCAAGTCCGGGCAGGGGCGGGTCTTTGGGTACTACCTTGACGGGCTGCCTAGGAATCGGCGGACTTTCCAGAGTGACCTTGATGCGTCCCAGGAACCGCTCCCAGCCCATGCGGATGCTCGCGTAACTTCGGTCCCAGTCGCTGGTTTCGGGTATCCCGGACCCCAGCAGCCGCAGCGATGTTTTGCCTCCGCCTCGGCGAGTGTCCAGGATGAAGTCGTCCACCGCGGCGGTGTCGCTCGGGGGCGAGTCCTTGCCGTTGAGATAGATGAGCCTGAGCCGCCGGTTCACCTCGAACACGTCGATGTGCGCCTCCCGCGCGCTGCCGCTGCGCTTGCCGATTCGGTACCGGCCGCCTTGCCGCGGATCGATGTCAGCCTCGTGGCCCGACCAGATGCGAATCAGCCCCGGCTCCGTCAGCGCTCGCCAGACCCGCGCCACAGGCACATCGATCTCGACCAGATGGGCATAGCCCCGGGTGCCGTTTCGGGTTCGAGCGGATTTTCGCGGTGAACTCATTGCAGACTGAGAACCTCTTACGTGACGAATTGCCAACCTTAAGCAAAAATGCCCGGCGACGGAGTGCTAGAATCCAATAAGAACGGAGGAAGATCCATGGCTTATGTCGATATCGTGACTGCGCTCGCAGTTCTGCAGTTCATCGTGTTTGGCTTCAAAGTCGGGTCGGCCCGTGGCCGGTACGGCATCAAGGCCCCGGCGATCTCCGGCAACGAGATATTCGAGCGCCTGTTTCGCGTCCAGCAGAATACCTTGGAACAGTTGATTGCTTTTTTGCCGGGAATATATTTGTTCTCCCACTACTTCAGCCCCCTGGTCGCAGCCGCCCTGGGCGTGGTTTATCTGGTCGGCCGGGAAGTTTATGCCTACACCTACGTCAAGGACCCCAGCAAGCGTGAAGTGGGATATGGCATGACTTTTCTGCCCATGGTGATTCTGGTGGTGGGCGGGCTGATCGGCGCGGTGCGCGCACTCTTTTTTGCTTGAAATTTTTTTTCGCCTGAAAACTTTTTCACCAGAGTTTTTTCACTTACGATATCGGTCTTAGATCTCGGTCTTCGATACAACGCTGGGGTGGCCTTTAGGGCCTGAGATGCTGGCAGCCTAAGGCCCACCAGCAAACCCATTGAACCTGATCCGGTTAATACCGGCGGAGGGAGCATGGGTAGTCAATTTTCCGCGCTGATTTTATTGTTCGCCGCATTCACCTTCTCGTCCGGGTCGAATGCCGCCGATGAAGCCGACCGCCAGTCCTTGGACGAGATCATCGTTACCGCGACGCTGCGCTCGGTCCCCCTGGAGGAGACACCGGGCAGCGTGTCGGTTCTTAGTGGACAGACCCTGCAAGATGCGGGGCAGCAACATTTCGAGGACGTGCTGGCACTGGTGCCGAACTTGAATTGGGCGGGAGACACCTCCCGGCCGCGGTATTTTCAGATACGCGGCATCGGCGAGCTGCAGCAATACCAAGGGGCGCCGAATCCTTCGGTTGGATTTCTGATCGACGACATCGATTTCAGCGGCCTAGGCTCCGCGGCAACACTGTTCGATGTCGATCACATCGAAGTGCTCCATGGCCCGCAAGGCACGCTTTACGGGGCCAACGCGCTGGCCGGCCTGATCTATGTGAAGAGCGCCGAACCCTCCGATACCTTCGGCGGTCGGGCGGAAGTCGATGTGGGGGACTACAATGAACGTTCCTACGGAGCGGTGCTCACAGGTCCGGTAAGTTCGCTGGATTCCGAGTTCCGGCTCGCCGTGCAGCAATACACCAGCGACGGCTTCTACCACAATGCCTATCTGGGCCGCAGCAACACCGACAGCCGCGATGAGCTCACCGTCCGCGGGAAATGGCGCTTCGAACCCAGCGATGTGTGGCGGGTCGATGTCACCCTGCTGCGCGCGCAAATCGACAACGGCTACGATGCATTCGCCATCGATAACAGCCGTACCACGGAATCGGATCATCCCGGCGTCGATCGGCAATTTTCCACCGGGGTGTCCGCACGTTCCACTTACAGCGGTTTAGGATCGGCAACCCTCACCACCATCGCCACCTACGCCGACACCAAGGTCAACTACGGTTTCGACGGGGATTGGGGAAATCCACAGCTCTGGGCGCCGTATGCCTATGACTTCACCGAGTACCAGGTGCGCCATCGCTCGACTCGCAGTCTCGAGTTCCGCCTCGGCGATACGCCGGCGTCGGGGTCGGGGGGTTCATCGGAGATCTCGCCCGGGATCTCCTGGCTTTTCGGCGTTTACGCCTTCGAGCTGCGCGAGTCCTTGACGGACACCATGGCCGGAATCTATGTAGATCCCTTCGATGCCACCCAGAACAGCGACAGCTTGAGCGTGACATCGAGCGAGTATCGCTCGCGCAACGGCGCCGTGTATGGACAGATGGACGGCAACCTCACTGACCGGGCACGCTGGTCCTTAGGGCTGCGCGGCGAGCGACACACCAGCCGCTACAGCGACATGACGACCAATCTCGATGCGCCGACCACGGCGAACAACTTTGGGCCGGCCGACAATCTGTGGGGAGGACAGGCCTCGCTCGACTATGCACTGGCCGAGGGCCAGCATGTTTACGCCCTCATCGCCCGCGGCTACAAGGCGAGCGGTTTCAATTTAAGTCCCGGGCTGCCCACCAACCAGCTGCTGTTCACGCCTGAATCCGATTTGAACTTTGAAGTCGGCCACAAGGCGCAAATCGACGACGGCCGCCTTCGAATCGACACCTCGCTGTTCTACATGCTACGCCACAACGAACAGCTGCTGACTTCCGAGCAATTGGATCCGAACAATCCCAATACCTTTATTTTCTTTACCGGCAACGCCAAGTCGGGATTCAACTACGGCTTGGAAAGTACCGCCGCCTGGGCCGCGACGAAAAGCCTGGAATTCGGCGGCTCGCTCGGCCTGCTGCAGACGCAGTACCACGGGTTCGTGCAAAACGGCGTGACGCTGCCCGATCGCGCGTTGCCGCATGCGCCTCCCTGGCAAGCCTCGATCAATGCCACCTGGCGCGATCCGCGCGGGCCCTATGCGCGCCTCGACGTGACCGGCATGGGCTCCTTCTTATACGACCTGCCGCCGAACAATACCCGATCGAATGCCTATGGCCTGGTCAACGGCAAGTTGGGCTGGGACACGCCGCGATGGGAAGCGTATCTATGGGGCCGGAATTTATTGGACAAGAACTACACCGTGCGTGGTTTCTTCTTCGGCGACGAGCCGCCCGACTTCCCCAATAAGCTTTACGTGCAACTGGGCGAGCCGCGAAACTGGGGCGTGCATTTCACCGTGCGCTTCTGAGTGACGCCGGTGGCTTGCCCGGGTCAGCCGGTGTCTCAGGCGATCGGTGGCAGCGGCTCAACTGTATGCGCATACAGTCATCGTCTATAATAGCGCGATGAGTGAAGATCTATTTTCACCGTCGGCGGCAGCTGCGGACTTCGCCGACCGCGCCATCTCTCCTCGACGCGAACTCGGGGCCTACGAGGCCCTATGGGCACGAGAAGGCACGTGGTTCAAGTCCATGGCCGAGGATTTTCGCACTCATCCAGGCGCAATCCCGTCCGACTTCGTGTCGCAAGCGGACATCGAGAAGTACGCCCGCCTCGCGCTTGGCGCAATTCGCGACGCCGGTATTCGACATTTCGGCGTGCGGATTCACGGCACAGGCGAGTATCCGCAGAAGCTGCGCGATGCCGATCACCCGATCGAACTACTCTACTTTCAGGGGCTTTGGGGCCTGGTCGACGCGCCCTGTGTTGCGATCGTCGGCACGCGAGAACCCAGCGATGAGGGGAAGCAGCGGGCCGCAAGGCTCGCACGTCTGCTCGCCGGCGACGGCTATACAATCGTGTCAGGCCTGGCGCGAGGGATCGACACGGTCGCCCACAAAGCCGCCATCGACGCCGGGGGATTCACGATCGCGGTACTGGGCACCCCGATCACGGAATGTTATCCGAGCGAGAATCGGGAGTTGCAGCGGTTCATCGCCGACACTCACCTGGTGATCAGTCAGGTGCCCATCGTTCGGTATTCTCAACAACACGTGAGGGTGAACCGCTACTTCTTCCCGGAGCGAAACGCGACCATGTCGGCCCTCACCGAGGCAACGATCATCGTCGAAGCGGGGGAAACCTCAGGCACCCTGGTACAAGCCCGCCACGCACTGAAGCAGAAGCGCAAGCTCTTCATCCTCGAGAGTTGCTTTCGGAATCCGGCCCTGACCTGGCCTGAAACTTTCGCCAAGCAGGGCGCCATACGGGTGGCTGACTACGGAGACATCAAGAGGCACCTTGCCGCCACCCATACCTCAGAAGCTACTGCGGATTGATGAGTCCGCAGCCGATCATCGGACACCTAGGGTCATGCCTGCACAGGCTGCGCGCCGGCTAGCGGATCTCCGCTTGGAAGTGGCGGTTGGATGCGCTCTCCATCCAGGTCTTGACGCGCTGCGCATCGGCTACCCGAGTGTACTTACCGAAGGAGTCCAGCAGCACAATAACCACTGAGCGACCCTCGATGACTGCAGCCATGACCAGGCACTTGCCCGCCTCGGCGATGTATCCGGTCTTTTGCACGATGATGTTCCAGGCCGGGTTCGCCACCAACCTATCGGTGTTGCGAAACTCGACCAAGTGCTTCTGCACCCGCACGGCGTAGTTCCGATCGGTGGAATACTCGCGAATCGTGCGATTCTTCGAGGCCGCAATCACCAGCTTCGACAGGTCCTCGGGACTGGCCACGTTCTGGCTCGACAGCCCGGTGGGATCGACGAAATGGGCGCTGCTCATCCCTAAGGCCTTGGCCTTGGCATTCATCGCGACCACCATCGCCGGCATGCCGCCGGGATAGTTGTTCCCAAGGGCGTGCGCGGCACGATTCTCGGAGGACATGAGCGCCAGATGCATTAGGTCGCCACGGGTCAAGGTGGTGCCCACGGTCAGACGCGAAAATGACGCTTTCGGGAAGTCGCGGTCGGCCTCGGTAATCCGGATGGGTTCATCCAAAGGCTGCTGGGCGTCCAAGACCACCAGCGCCGTCATCAGCTTGGTGATCGAGGCGATGGGTGCGGCGATATCCGAATTTCGGGAATACAGCACCGAAGAGTCGCTCTCATCGACGATGAGCACGGAGCTGGACTTCAGCTTCGGCTCATTGGGGTTCTTGGTGAGGTTTTTCGCGGAGGCGTGGCAGGCCAGAACACAGAGAAAAATGCCGGCCAACGCACTTGGAAGCGCGGGAGCCCGTCCGAGTGGCGATGCTCGATTGATCGACCGCATTAACCCGCTCTCCTAGATCAGGAACGAAGACTTGAACATATGTTAATCACGCCCGGGCGTGATGCAGCGCTAACTTTGACATTATTCTTGAGAAAGTCCAGCACATTCAGGGATTTGCTGTAAGACATTCAAGCGTTTGCTTCGGCACCGGGATGACCGCGCAGTTCCTTGTCGCGGTACATGTTGTCGTCCACTAAGCTGCGCAGCTGACGCATGTCCCTCGAATCCTTGGGGTAGCAGACGACGCCGACGCTGACGCTGCATCGAATCATGCGCGACCGCAAATCCAGCGTGGTCTTGTAAACATTGTGGCGCAGGCGCTTGGTCACGGCCTGGGCAACTTCGTGGGAGGCGCCCGGCAGCAGCACCGCGAACTCGTCGCCGCCGAAGCGGGCAGCATGGTCCGATTGGCGAATGCTTCTTTGCACGCATTCCGCGACCAGCAGGAGCGCGCTGTTCCCAGCCTCATGGCCGAACACATCGTTGATCTCCTTGAGCTTGTCCATGTCGATCATCAGCAGCGCATAGGTGCCGCCGTTGTGCTCACAGGCTTCGTGCTCGCGTTGCCACATCTCGTTGAACATGCGAACGTTGTAGAGGCCGGTCAGAGAATCGTTCTGCGCCAGATTCTCGATGCGCTCGCGCGCCTCCGTGATGTCCGCCGATAACGTGGTGGTCAGATACGCGACCAGCAAGAACGGCGCCAGCTGTCCCACGACCTGGCTGGCGTAGAACAGCGAGATCACGTCCACACCCGGCGTGGTCATGGCCAAGAGAACATGGCAGGCCGCGATGGCGGCCACCTGCAGCAGCGTCACGAGACGGCCCAGCGTGAGCGCACTCAAAATGATGGGTAGCAAGTACAGATTGAACAGCGGGCTGCCGCTCTTGCCCGTGAACCACAGCACGCAGGTGATGAATAGCACCATCGACCACGACTCGATCAGCAGCCGGACGCGGCTGCGGTTCGGCAGGAAGCCGCGAACGCGAAAACCCACGATGGCCAGCGCGAAGGCGGCGAGCAGGCCGATCACCGGCCACATCTCTGCGGCCAACGCCCCGGACCAAATGAGCACCAAGGCCGCCAGCACCAAGCACAGGATCTCGATGGAACGGGTGCTGCGCATCAGCTAGCCCGGAGATATTAAGAAGGGCGGGTTGGACGGCCCTGGTGCTTGAACGCATGGATCATTCATGACTAGTTCCGCTAGAGCTTTGCCGCGGTCGTCGCCGCATGCGGGCGCGTCATGGGCGAGATCTTCAGTTCCTCGAGCGCGCGTCGAACCTCTGCATCACGCTCGAGCAACGGCGCGTTCGTGGGCAGCGCAGGCGCAGCGTTCGGATCGCGCGCAAGCTCGATGTCGGGGGCAATACCACGGTGATTGATGGAAACGCCGGACGGGGTGTAATACAGCGACGTGGTCAGCTTGACCGCGCGATCGTCGGACAGGGGAATGATGGTCTGCACCGAACCCTTGCCGAAGGTCGTGCGTCCCATGAGTTTTGCGCGATGCTGATCCTTCAACGCGCCGGCGACGATCTCCGCCGCCGAGGCCGAACCGCCATTGACCAGTACGATGATGGGCGCACCGTTGAGCGCATCGCCCGGCGTCGCATCCATTTCAAATTTGGAGTCCGGCGTTCGCCCCTTCGCGGTAACGATCACACCGCGTTCCAGAAAGGTATCGGCGACCGCGACCGCCGCTTCCAGGACCCCGCCCGGGTTGTCGCGCAAGTCGAGCACCAGCCCCTTGAGCGGCGTACCATTGTGTTTGCGCAAATCCTTCAGCGCCGCCGTCAGGTCATCGCCGGTGGTCTCGCTGAACTGCGAGATTCTTGCGTACCCGTAGCCCGGCTCCAGCATCTGCGCCCTGACGCTGTGCAGCTCGACGCGCGCTCGCTTCAGCGTGAACAACATGGGTTCAGGATTATCGCCACGCATGATCCCGATCTTGACCGTAGTCCCTTCCTCGCCGCGCATGCGGCCGATCGTGTCGGCCAAGGTGCTGGTATTCACGGGGACACCGTCTATCGTCACGATGACATCGCCCGCCAGAATCCCGGCCAAGGCCGCCGATGAGCCGTCGAATGGCGCGATGACGACGACCTGCTCGTCCTCGATCGAGAGTTCCAACCCCACGCCCGAATAGCGTCCCGAGCTGCTGATCTTCACCTCGTCGTATTCATCGCTGTCCAAATAGGCCGAATAGGGGTCGAGCGAGGCGACCATGCCGCGGATCGCCGCCTGCAACAGCTGATGATCGTCCACGGGATTCACATAATCGTGTTTGACCCGTTCCAGCACCGCGGCCAGCATGTGTGCATCCTGCCACGGCAGGTCGGCGCCGAGAGCCGCCTTGTCCGCCAGGACACCGTGCGCCAACCCCAGCGACAGGCCGATGGCAAGCCCCAAGGCCAGGAGCAAGGCATTTGAAGATTTCTTGATCATTAGGAACGGGAGCATACGTGCCGAGGTGATTCGCCGCCAGCCATGATGTGCAGTGTTAAATTAAACATGGCGCCCACGACCTAAGCCCCTTCCGCCCGAACAATAGCCAATCCGGCCGTCATGCAGCGCGGAAAGAAGACGAAAGAAAACCCGGGGCTATACCTCGAATGCTTGATTGCACCGATTGTTCGTGAATATTTCGGGTTACGGGACCGTCTTCAGCCACACCTTGGGATCGACGGTTTTTCGTCCCTCCCGTATTTCGAAGTAGAGCTGCGGGGTAACCCCTTCCGTATCGCTCAAGGCGGCAATCACGTCTCCGGGGGCGACCCGGTCTCCCACGGACTTGTAGAGTATCTCAGCGTGACCGTACAGAGTCATGTAGCCGCCGTTGTGGCCGATGATCATCAACAGCCCCAATCCCTGGAGCCAATCCGCATAGACCACGCGACCATAAAAGGTTGCCCGCACCTTCGCTCCGCGCGCCGTATCGATCATCACGCCATTCCAGCGCACGCCGCCGGCGCCGTTGTCGCGCGGAGCCTGGTACCGCGTGCTCAAATGCCCCAGCACCGGCCATGGCAACTTACCGCGCATTTGATCGAAGCTCTGCGAGGGGTCGGCCGGAAAATCCTGCATCATGCGCGAGAGGTCTGCGACCAGTGTCTCGACCGCCTGTTCTTCCCGCTTCAGATTCCCGAGTTCCTGATTGGCGTTGGCCAATTTATTGGTCAGCGCCGCCACTGCCACAGTGCGCTCGGCACGCGCGTGCTGCAGTCCGGCAATTTCCAAGCCGGCCGCGTTCTCCAGTGTCTTAAGGTCGAGGGTTTGCTGCTCGATCTGCACGACCAATTGCTGTAGCCGCGTTTCCTCATCCTCGATGACCTTAATCTTGCGGTTGCGCTGCTCGGCGAAATAACCGTGGTACGCCAACGTGCGCCCCAGCGCGGCCGGGCTGCTTTGATTCAACAGCAGCTTGAGTTCCTCCTGGCGGCCGATCATGTAGGCCGCTCGCGCCTGACTTGCGAGCGATTCCCGCTCCGATTGCAGAGCGTTTTGATTGCGCGTTTGTTCGGCGCGCAGCTCCGCGCGGTGCCGTTCCGCGACGGCCTCCTCCACATGCAGCTCCTCGACACGCTGACGCTTGGCGGCAATGACGAGTTCGGTTTCACGCACGCGCGCGCTCAAGGAATCCCGCTGCGCCAGCTGCGAGTTCATCCGATGGGTGAGTTCCGCGATTCGGGCGCGCACCGCGGCCAGCTTGGCTTTCGCCTGCGCCGAATCCTGGGGCTCGGCGGCGGTCCCGGCACCGCCCGCGCTGCCCGCACATAGCACGCAGGCCAGTATCGCACTCAGGTACGGGCGTTTGCGGCGTTGGCTAGTGGGGGCGTTCATGCGGGCTTAAGCATACAAGCCTTGTGCCCGCTGCTATACTTGCGCGCCCAAAAACCCCAAACCGGGCGAGCCGCATGCAGCGACTGTTAGAGTTCATTGGCCACCATCCGTTTCTCGTCGCCGCGGCGGCGCTGGCCGCTCTCGTGGTGCTGGTGTACGAGCTGCGCGCGCGCGTGCAGGCATTTGCGGCATTGAGTGCCGCGCAGGCGGTGAGGCTCATGAATCAAGGCGCTTTGGTGATCGATCTGCGCAGCAAGGACTCCTTCGATGCAGGGCACATCGTCGATGCGCGCAACGTGCCGGCGGCCACGCTCGAATCGCAGGCCGACGCACTGAAGAAATGGCGTGACAAAAGCGTCATTACCTATTGCGACACCGGAGCCAACGGCGCCGGCGCCGCGCGCACGCTCACCAAGCTGGGGTTTACGAAGGTGTTCAATCTTCATGGTGGACTCAATGCCTGGGTGAAGGATAACTTGCCGCTGACCAAAACGACCGGCGGCAAGAGCGGTTCGAAATGACGCAGCCGCTCGTCACGGTATACGTATCGGATTGGTGTCCCTATTGCCAGCGGGCGAAGGGCCTGCTCACGGACAAACAGGTGACCTTCACCGAGATCAACGTCGAGGACGATGAGAAATTTCGCGAGGAAATGGTCGCGCGCAGCAATCGGCGCACCGTTCCGCAGATATTTATCGGTGACAAACATGTCGGTGGGTGTGACGACCTTTTCGCACTGGATCGCAGCGGGGAGCTGGATCGTCTAATTCAGGGGGCAGGATGAGCGAAGCTAGAGCGGCGGGAACAGAGACCAATACAGGCCCGCAGGTGAGTCTGCAGACTGTTTACTTGAAGGATTGCTCCTACGAGTCCCCGAACGGTCCCCGCCTGCCCACCAACCAGACGTGGGAACCGAAGTTTCAGCTGAATATGAATACCTCGGCGGAGGAACTCTCGCCCGAAACTCGGGAGATCTTGTTGACCATCACGGTGGAAGCCAAGCAGGGCGATGCGACGCTGTACCTGGTCGAGGTGAAGCAGGCAGGCGTATTCATCATCACGGGTACGAGCACCGAGGACTTGAAGCGGTTGATCGGCAGCTTCTGTCCCAGCGTGCTGTTTCCGTATGCGCGGGAAGTGATTTCCGATCTCATCGTCAAAGGAGGATTCCCGAATTTCCTCCTGCCCCTGGTCAATTTCGATGCGTTGTTCGCCCAGGCGCAGCAAGCTCCTCAGCCGAACCTGGTGAACTAGAGCAGCCATGCAGTCCCGGCGTACGGAACCGATGACCGTCATCGGCGCCGGCTCCTGGGGCACGGCCCTGGCCATTCTGTTGGCGCGCGAAGGCCACCCGACCCATCTGTGGGGCCGGGACGCCGCTCATCTGGACGAGATGCGACGCGCGCGGCGCAACTTGCGCTACCTGCCGGACGCCCTCTTTCCCGAGACGCTCGAGGTGATGTCCGACTTGAAGTCGGCGCTGCAGGGTGCCCGGGACGCCCTGATCGCCGTGCCTTCGCAGGCGTTTCGCGCAACACTCGAACGCGTTAGGCCGCATCTGGCGCCGCACACCCGGATCGCCTGGGCGACCAAGGGATTCGAAATCTCCACCGGGTTGCTGCCCCACCAGGTGGTTAGGGCAGTCCTGGGTACGACGCCGGGGGCCGTGTTGTCGGGGCCGACATTCGCCAAGGAAGTGGGCGTCGGTTTGCCAACCGCGATGACGGTCGCCTCCCTGGACGAGCAATTCGCCAAAGAGCTGGCCCTGAGCCTCTCGGGACCCCGTTTCCGTGCGTACACTCAGACCGACATCATGGGCGTTGAGGTCGGCGGCGCAGTGAAGAATGTCATTGCCATCGGTTCAGGTATCGCCGACGGGATGGGCTACGGTGCCAATACGCGCGTTGCCTTGATCACGCGCGGCCTTGCCGAAATGATGCGCCTCGGCGTCAAGCTCGGCGCGGCGCGAGAAACCTTCATGGGACTCGCCGGCCTTGGAGACTTGGTTCTTACTTGCACCGATGACCAATCGCGCAACCGCCGTTTCGGCATGGCGCTCGGGCGCGGGGAGTCTGCGGCGCAGGCGCAAGGCGCCATTCAACAGGTGGTCGAGGGCGTCCTGGCGGCGCGCGCCGTGTACGATGTGGCACTGCGACTGGACGTCGACATGCCGATCTGCCGCGAGATCTACGGCATCATGTACGAGGACAAACCGGTAGCAGCCGCCGTTCAGGCGCTCATGGGACGCGAAGTGCGTTCCGAGACTGAATGACCGTCGATCGGGGCGGATCGTTTTCGCTTTTTTCTTTTTCTTGATCTTTTTATCTTTTGCCTTTTAACTTTTTTCCGAATTTCACCAGTCATTCATCGAGAATCGGGAGCACACATGCATCGTATGGGATCAAAGATTGGCGCCGCATTGCTGGCAAGTTCGATCATGGCGGCCGCCGCGGCGTCGGCGCAGACCGGGGCGCCGCCTGAATTGACCTTGACGCGTTTGGATTGCGGCAAGACCACCACGCTCAACGACGTCAGTGGTTTCACGGACGTTGCGGCGTTCAAGGGATTGAGCGTTCAACTGACCTTCAGCTGCTACCTCGTGAAACACGGTAAGGACTACTTGGTGTGGGACACCGGCAATCCGGCCGCAGCCGCGGGCAGCACGCCGGCGCCCACTGCGCCAAAAAGCAGTCTGGTGGAACAGCTGGCGCTGCTGCATTTGAAACCCGAGCAGATCGGCTTCGTCGCCATCAGCCATTACCACGGGGATCACATCGGCCAGGTCGCCTCCTTTCCTGAAGCGACGCTGTTGATCGGCAAGGGTGATTGGGATGCGCTCAACGACCCCAAACCCAATCCGATGATCAAGCCGGCGAATTTCGAGCATTGGATCAGCGGCGGCGGCAAAGTCGACCCGGTATCCGGCGACAAGGATGTTTTCGGCGACGGCAGCGTCATCATGCTGAACACACCGGGGCATACGCCCGGACATCACAGCCTGTTGGTGAAGCTGAAGGAGAAGGGCAATGTGCTCATCACCGGCGATTTGTCGCACTTCCAGGAAAACTACGACAGCAACGGCGTGCCGACTTTCAACACCAACCGCGCCGACACTCTGGCTTCATTGGACCGGTTCAAACAGCTCGCCACGAACCTGCACGCCACGGTCATCATCCAGCACGACGCGCGTGACATCGGCAAATTGCCGCCGTTCCCCGCGGCCGCGAAGTAATCACATGGCGTTCCAACACTTGCGCAGCACCGCTCTGGTCCTCTGCTCTTTGGGCGCCGCGGCAAAGGCAGCGGATGCCGTCGCCCCGAGAATTGCCGCACAGAACGCGCTGTTCGAAGAACAATACCAATCCGATCTGAAAAGGCATCCGGAACGCGCGACTGCGGTGGGCGACTATCGATATAACGACCAGCTCGAGGATTACTCCCCGGCCGCCTTCGCACTCCAGCACGCGCTCGACGAGGATTTCCTGGCCCGTTTGAAGACCATCTCGACGGCGGGCTTTCCGGAGCAGGATAAGCTGTCGCACGAGGTCATGCAGCGTATGTTGGCGCAGCGCATCACGAACTTCCAATTCAAGGAATACGAGATGCCGGTGAATCAGATGGAGGGGCCGCAATCGCGCCTCGCGGACCTGCCGCTGTCGGTGCCGTTGGATTCCGTGAAGCACTACGAGGATTACATCTCGCGCCTGCACCAGATCCCCCGCGTACTCAAGCAGGCCGAGGATGTGCTGCGTGCGGGCATGAAGGACGGGCTCATGCCGGTGCGCTTTCTGATCGAGAAAGTCCCGGCGCAATGCGAGGGGATCATTGCGGCAAACCCGTTTCTGTTGCCGACCAAGAAGTTTCCCTCGGCCATCTCCGCGGCGGATCAGCAGCGCTTGACCCAATTGATTACGGATGCGGCCAACAATGAAGTCATCCCGGCTTACAAGAGCTTTGCGGCGTTCATCGCGGGCGAATACGCGCCCCAAGGCCGCACGACCTTGAGCGTCACGTCGCTGCCCGGCGGCAAGGAGCGCTATCTGAACGACATCCGCAGCCGGACTACCATCAGCACCTTGAGCCCCGCCCAGATTCACGCCATCGGCCTGCGCGAGATCGAGCGCATTCAGGGTGAGATGCTCACCATTGCACGCGCCCAGGGCTTTGCGGATGTGGCCTCGTTTCGCGAGTCGCTGAAGACCAATCCGAAGTACATACCGACCTCGGCCGAACAGATTCTCGAGGATTTCCGCAAGTACATCGCGCAGATGCAACCGAAGCTCACCGAATTGTTCGGCTACATTCCTGGTTCGCCGGTCACCGTCGAGGCCATTCCGCCGTTTCAGGCCGCGTCGGCAACCCACTACCAAACGGGCACTCCGGACGGCAAGCGTCCCGGCCGCGTGAGCGTCGCGACCTCGAATTTCGAGCATCGCTGGCTCATCGATGACGAGGCCACCGCCTATCATGAAGGCATCCCGGGGCATCACATGCAGCTGTCCGTGCAGCAGCAAATGACCAGCTTGCCGAAATTCCGCCAGCACTCCGGCAATTCCGGCTACGTAGAAGGTTGGGCGCTGTACTCCGAACAACTCGGCAAGGATGTCGGGTTCTACCGGGATCCCGTAAGCGACTACGGCAGGCTCAGCAGCGAGCTGTTCCGCGCCGTGCGCCTGGTCGTGGACACGGGTCTTCACTCAGAGGGCTGGAGCCGCGATCAGGTGGTCGAATTCTTCCGCAAATACCAACCGGTCGATGAGCCCACCATCCAATCGGAGACGGACCGCTACATCGGCTGGCCGGCGCAGGCGCTGTCGTACAAGCTCGGGCAACTGAAGTTTCGCGAACTGCGCGATCGTGCACAAAAGCAGCTGGGTGCGAAGTTCGACATCCGCAGCTTCCATGACGAAATGCTGAACGGCGGCGTGCTGCCGCTCGACTTGCTGGATGCCCGCACGAATGCCTGGATCCGGGAGCAGAAGGCCGGGGGAAAGGCCGGCGTCAAGACCGCGGCGAACTGAGGCGCTTTCGGCGGCAGGGCCTCTGAGCCCTGCCGCGCGAGATCGCTGTGGCGGAATCGAAGTTTCTGCGGTATGAAGGGGAGCTGTTGCCTCCCGTATGGCGGGCAGCCATGACTCAACGACAAGAATCGCAAGGGGACGATATGAGCAGCACTGCCAATTCCGTACCGCTCGCCACCGCACCGCGCGTCGAACTGACGCTGCGCGGCCTGGTTCTCGGCGTGGTCATCACCGTGGTGTTCACGGCGGCCAATGTTTACTTCGGGCTCAAGGCAGGCCTGACCTTTGCCACCTCCATCCCGGCCGCGGTGATTTCCATGGCGCTGCTGCGCGGCCTCAAGGGCATGACCGTGCAGGAGAACAACATCGTACAGACCGTCGCCTCGGCGGCCGGCACGCTGTCCTCGGTGATCTTCGTCCTGCCCGGCATGGTGATCATCGGCTGGTGGACCGGCTTTCCGTACTGGGTTTCCTGCGCGATCTGCGCTCTGGGCGGAATCTTGGGCGTGATGTATTCCATCCCGCTGCGGCGCGCGCTGGTGACACAGTCGGACCTGCCCTACCCGGAGGGCGTTGCCTGCGCAGAGGTGCTGAAAGTAGGTGGTGGCGAAAACGCCAATGCCGCTGCGGTCGAGGATAGCCGTGCGGGACTTGCGGCCGTGGTCTGGGGAGCAATCGTTTCGGCGGCCTTTGCCTGCATCGTGGCGACGCGCATCTTCACCAGCGATGTGGTGCGGTATTTTCGCGTCGGTGATCGGGGCGGCGTAACGGGCTTCGATTTCCTGCTGTCCTTCGCGCTGTTCGCCGTCGGTCACTTGGTGGGCCTGTGGGTCGGCATCGCGATGTTCGTCGGTGCACTGATCGGCTGGGCCTGGGGCGTGCCGCACTTCTCGGCGCTCGCGGCCGGCGCGGAGCCCATGGCACAGTTGGCCCAGCACACCTGGAGCCATCAGGTACGTTTCGTGGGCGCGGGCACGATCGGGGTGGCGGCGGTGTGGACGCTGGCGAAGCTCATCAAACCGGTGATCGCCGGGCTGCGTTCCGCCATGGCGGCATCGCGGGCGCGCGCCGCCGGGAATGCCTCCCTGCTGCCGCGTACCGAGCAGGACATCCCGATCGGCTACGTCGCCCTGGTTTCATTGGTCTGCATGGTGCCGATCGGCGCTCTGATCGCAAACTTTTCCGCCGGCAGCGGCCTCGGCGACCACCTGTTTTTCATGGTGGTCAGCGCCCTGGTCTACATCGCCCTGATGAGCTTCTTCGTATCCGCGGTGTGCGGCTACATGGCCGGGCTCATCGGTTCCTCGAACAGTCCGCTGTCGGGCATCGGCATTTTGGTGGTGATCGGGGCGGCATTGCTTCTGGTGCCGGGTGTCCGCTCCGGCCTGCCCGCGAGCAGCGGTACCGCGCTGGTGGCCTATGCGCTGTTCGTCACCGCGGTGGTGTTCACCGTGGCTGCCATCGCCAACAACAACCTGCAGGATCTCAAAACCGGCCAGCTCGTCGATGCGACGCCGTGGAAGCAGCAGGTGGCGCTGGTCATTGGAGTCGTCGCCGGCGCCGCGATCATTCCACCCATTCTCGACCTGCTCAACCATGCCTATGGTTTCGCCGGTGCCCCCGGACCCCACCATGAACACCCATTGCCGGCGCCTCAGGCCGGCCTGATCTCGGCGCTGGCGCAGGGTGTGATTCAGCATAATGTCGACTGGAGCCTGATTAGGATCGGGGCGCTGGTCGGCGTGCTGGTGATCGCCGTCGACGAAGCACTGCGCCGCTTTACCACCAAGGCACATCTCTCGCCGCTCGCCGTAGGCTTGGGTATCTATCTGCCAACGCAGAGCACGCTGATGGTGGTGGTGGGAGCGATCGTGGGCTGGTACTTCGATCGTCGCGCGGAACGTGCCTCGAAGCCCGAAGCCACGAAGCAGCTCGGCGTGCTGCTGGCCTCCGGGATGATAGTCGGCGAGGGTCTGGTGGGCGTGATCATCGCCGCCTTCGTCGCCTTCTCAGGTAAGGACTTCCCACTGGCCCTGGTTGGCGATGAGTTTGCCGACAACGCCGCTGTTTGGATCGGCAGCGGCGTGTTTGCGCTGACCATATTTCTCTTGTATCGCTGGGCGGCGCGGATGCGGCCTTAGGCTGCGCCTAAGTCGAATTCGACTTAGGCCCGATGAATCGGGAGCTATGCCGATGACAGCACGAATTGATTGCCGTCGGGATCGTTGAATGTCGCAAATTCGCCCCAGGGCTGCTTTTGCGGGGGAGATGTGAACTCGACACCGCGAGCGGTGAGTTGCCGATAAGTCGAGCCGACATCGTCGCAGGCGAACGCACCGTTGAAGAATGTGCCGATGCGACTCTCATGACCGTCCGGCGTGAACAACACAACCCGCGTCGCCGAATTGACGATGCGCAGCTCGATCCAACGCTGGTTTGCATCGAACACTTGATCCGTCGACACTTCAAATCCGAGTTTCTCGGTATAGAACTTCAGCGCGCGATCCTGATCGCGGGTCGGTATGCCGACAAATTTGACTTGTGTAATCACGAAGGGCTCTCCGTTCAAACGCCATGGGAGCGAATGGAGATTATCGGGCCTCCCGCACGTGCACGGTGCCGATAATCGGTATAGTAATTAACCATGCAGTATTTTAATTTGGATCCCTATGTCGTCGATGTTCTCATGCCCGACTTGGTCGGCCATGACCGGCGTCCAGCCACGTTCATTGTCTATTTGTACTTATTGCGCATTGCCGCAACTTACAAGCGGGACACCTTCTCGGTCAGCCTGCAGACCATCGCTACCAAGACGGGGTTGTCAAAGTCCACCATTCAAGCGGCCATCCGCCACCTCCGACGCCGCCGGTTGCTGGACCCCTCGGTCGTAGCGACGACCAGCGACCCGGCGCGGCGGGTCTTGCGGCCTTGGAACCGGTGAAGCGGCAGGTTTATTACTCTACTGGTAGGCATATACTCCGCGAACCAGCATTGTGAGGTCGCTCCGGATGAGCCATTTGCTGAAGGCCATGGGCTTATGGATGTGGGGCTTGATCGCCATCGGCATCTCCGTGTCGTTGGTATCCGTGAGCTACAAAATGCTCTCCGTATATCGAACGCATGACCGCGCCGCATTCAGTACGGCGCCCGACGCCCAACCTGGAGCGGGTCATCCACCGGCGCCGCCGTTAGTCGGAAGCACCGATGCGAATGGGTCAAACGAATCGGCCGTCAGCGGCACGATTGCCGCGGAAGTGGCGGAGGCGCAGAAGGCCATGCACGCCCAGCAATGGTCTGAAGCCCTGCGGTACTTGGATGCTGCGGAGGCAAAATCCCCGCTGACTCCGGACGATCAGGTGAAGATCAATGCATTCAAAGCCACTGTGTATGTTCGACTGAACAACCCCAGCGCCGCGCAAGCCGCTTACGAGGTTGTTCTTGCGACCGGAGCTTATCGAGACGAAGAGCTGGTAAGACTTTTCCGCACGTTGTTTCTATTAGCGGCAAGCAATCAACAGTCTGCGAAGGCGATTGAGTACGGCAAGCAGGCCACTGAGAGCAACCCAGCCCCCAACGACCTGCTGATCATGAGTCAGCTCTACTACCAGCAGAAGGACTGCAAGAACTCAGGCGTATGGGGCGACAAGGCGATAGCAGCCTTCAAAAAGGCTGGCGAGGCGCCGAAAGAAGTGCTGTATCAGCTGAAACTGCAATGCGCCAGCGATGCCAACGAGACGGCGGCGGTGGCCTCGGCGCTGTACGATCTGGTGCGTCTTACCAACAAGACCTCGTATTGGAACAATCTGATTCGCCTGGAGCGCCAGGATGAGCGCGAGGATCGCAACACCTTGATGATTTATCGGGTGATGTACGACGTCAATGCGATGCAGGCGGACACGGACTATATCGAAATGGCGCAGCTGCTCGGGGACGCGGCGTTGCCCGGCGAGGCGCAGTTGGTGCTGGAGAAGCTGCAGAGTTCCGGGATCTTGAAGGATGATCACAAGGAGCGCACCACGCGCTTGTTGAACGCCATGAAGGCGCGCGCGGACGCGGACAAGAAGGGATTGCCGGCGCTGGATGCGGAAGCGAGCAAGAATCCGGCAGGTCAGCTCGATATGAAGCTGGGCGAGGTGTACTACGGCGCCGGCGATTATCAGGGGGCGGCAAGCGCCATTACCCGCGGTTTGGGTAAGGGACAGATCAAACAGCAGGACGAGGCCTTCGTGTATCTCGCCCGGGCTCAGGTGCAGCTCAAGAACCCTGCGGAGGCGAAGAAGGCCCTAGCAGGACTCAAGTCGGTGCCGAACATCAGCCCGCGCGTTCTGAGGCTCTGGGAGCTGTACGCAGGCGTCACCTGACGCACCTCTGAGTTGCCGGTCGATTTTGTCGGACATCAGCTCCGCTGTCGCCGGCAAAAGGCGCGACTTTTGCCCGTTGCGCACTGCCAGTCGATGCTGCGCGTTCGACGTGCTGCTAGGAGTTTGTTGGGAATACTCAGACAGGCTGTTGGGCAAACCCGATCTGGCGCCAGGCCTCGAAGACCACCAGGGCAACGGCGTTGGACAAGTTGATGCTGCGGCAGTTCTGGCGCATCGGTATGAACAATGAACATTCGGGCCCCACGCGTTCCAGTGCGGTGAGCGGCAACCCTCGGGTTTCGGGCCCGAACAGAAAGGCGTCTCCGGCCCGGTACGACACATCGCTGTAGCGGCGCGCGCCTCCAGTCTCCACCGCGAACAGTCGAGAGTCTTGCAGCTGAGTCAAGCAGCTCCCGAGAGTCTCGTGGACCTTCACGTCCGCGAGATCGTGATAGTCGAGACCGGAACGCCTGAGGCTTTTATCGTCGAGCCGAAAACCCAGAGGCCTTATCAGGTGCAGCACCGCACCGGTATTGGCGCACAGCCGAATCGTGTTGCCGGTATTGGGGGGAATCTCCGGTTCGAACAGCACGACATGAAACATCGCCCTTACCGTTCGAGCGCCGGCCGTTGCCCGTCGATGAGCACCAGTTGCGCCGGATAGGCAAAGTCCACCCCGAGCCGCCGCAGTTCATCGATGATGCGGAAATTCACGGCTTGCTGCAGATCCAGCATGGGATTCACGCTCGGCTGCTGCACGAAGTACGACAGTTCGAATTGGAAGGAACTCTCGCCCAGGCTCTTCAAGTGACAGCGCTCGAAGCGCGCTTGGGCGTGCTCGCGAACGATGTTCTCCAGGAGTTTGGGCAGCGCCTTGAGCTTGTCCGACGGGGTGTCGTAGGTCAGCCGGATGGTGGCGAGGATGCGCTGCTGCGCCAAGCGGCCGAAATTGCGCACCCGGCTCTTCAAGATGTCGGCGTTCGACAGGATGATCTGCTCGCCGCTCTCGCTGCGTAGGCGGGTGGTCTTGATGCCGATGTGCTCTACCTTGCCGACGAAGGCGTCGATGGTCAGGTTGTCGCCGATCACGAAGGGCTTGTCCAACGCGATGGACAGCGAGGCGAAAAGATCACCGAGCACATTTTGCAGCGCGAGCGCGACGGCCACGCCGCCCACCCCTAAGCCTGCCAGCAAGGCGGTGATGTTGACGCCGAGATTGTCGAGCGCCAGAAGGATGAGCAATGCCCAGATCAATATGCGCGCGACGAAACTGATGATGTCCAGCGAGCCGGCGAAAACCCGGTCCGCGCCGCGCTCCAGTTCCTTCATCTCCAGATAGAAGCGCACCGCGCGGCCGGCCCACAGACCCACCTGAATCAGAATGAGGATCATCACCGTGTTTGACGCGAGGTGCTGAACCCGGTCGGGCAGCGTGAGGATTTCCTGCACCACATCGAGGGCGACGGCCAGGAAGAAAATCTGCGTGGTATTGCCGATCAAGTAGGCGAGTAACCGGATCAGCGTCGGATTCCTGGCGCTGGAATATTTGCGATAGTGCGAGGCGATGAGATCGCGCAGGATCCACAGTGCCGCCCACACGACCACGCCGACGATCCCTGCAAGCAGCCACTCCGTCGGCGGTATGCCGAGCAGCAACGCCTTCAGGGCGCCAAATTTCCTAGCGAGGAATTCGTTCACCGACGGATTATACCGTGAGGCTGGAAACTCGCGCGGTAGCTCAACTCTCCCAGCAACTCAACCCGCGGGGCAATTGAGTTCGCAGGGTAGTTCAAACGCTTGAGGACTCAAGGCGAATCCTCCATGCCCAGTTCCTTCATCTTGCGCGTCAGCGTATTGCGGCCCCACCCCAGCAATTTAGCCGCGTCTTGCTTCAGTCCGTCGGACTTGCGCAGCGCCACGCGGATCAGGATGCGCTCGACCTCCGGGACCGCCGTGTCGAGCAGGCGCTTGGTGCCGGAGTCCAATTCCCGCTCGGCCCAGTGAGAAAGTTTCGCCATCCAATCGTGACTCGCGGTCTGGCCCGGCACCGCACCGCCAAGATCCGGCGGAATATCCTCGGCGCGGATCTCTCGTCCCGGTGCTGTGACGGTGAGCCGGCGGCAGGCATTGACGAGCTGGCGCACATTGCCGGTCCAATCGAAAGTCACGAGCGCGGTTTCCGCGGGCGCGGTCAGCAGCTTAGGTTCCACACCGAGTTCATGCCCGGCAACCGCCAAGTAATGCCGCAACAGTTCCGGGATATCCTCGCGTCGCTCGCGCAGCGGCGGAATCTCGATTCGGATCACATTGAGCCGGTGCAACAGATCCTCGCGAAAATGCCCGGACTTCACGCGCGTCTCGAGATCCTGGTGGGTCGCGGCGATCACCCGGACGTCGACCTTCACCGGAGTCTGGCCGCCCACACGATAGAACTCACCCTCGGCCAGGACGCGCAGCAGCCGCGTCTGCAGCGCCGGCGACATGTCGCCGATTTCATCGAGAAACAGCGTGCCGCCGTCCGCCTGCTCGAACCGGCCTCGGCGCAGGGTATCGGCACCCGTGAATGCACCCTTCTCGTGGCCGAACAGCTCCGACTCGAGCAAGTCCGCGGTGAAGGCCGCGGTGTTGAGCGCGACGAAGGCCTTGGCAGAGCGCGGGCTATGCCGATGCAACGCCCGCGCGACGAGCTCCTTGCCCGTGCCGGACTCGCCGGTAATGAGCACCGTCATGCTGGAGCGAGACAATCTGCCGACGGCGCGAAACACCTGCTGCATCGCCGGTGCCTGTCCCAACAATTCCGGGATGCTGCGCCTCGTGGCTTCCGTATCCGTCGACAAAGTGGCTTGCTCTGCGGCGCGGCGCACGAGGTCCACCGCCTTGTCGATATCGAAGGGCTTGGGCAGATACTCGAACGCGCCGCCTTGATACGCCGCCACCGCAGCATCCAAATCGGTGTGCGCGGTCATGACGATCACCGGCAGTCCGGGCCGCGAGCTCTGGATCTCCTTCAGCAAGTCCAGGCCGCTGCGGCCCGGCATACGGATATCCGTCATCAACACATCGGGCGCCTCACCGCGCAGCGCGGTCAACACATGGTCTGCCTGGTCGAAGGACTTGGCTTGTATGCCGCTGCCTTTCAGAGCTTTTTCGAGCACCCAGCGAATGGACGCGTCATCGTCCACCAACCATACGTGCAGCGGCTTCGCGTTCATGCGGAATCCATCGGCAAGGAAATGACGAATAGCGTTCTCCCCGGTGAGCTGTCGAACTCGATCAATCCGCCGTGACGACTGACCAGATCCTGCGCGATCCCTAGGCCTAAGCCCGTGCCGTCCGCGCGGCCCGACACCAATGGATAGAAAATGGTCTCGCGAATTTCATTGAGCACACCCGGACCGTTGTCCTCGAATTGAATCGAGGCCACCAACCGGTGCCGGTGCGCGCCGACGCTGACATTGCTCACCGCGCGGGTCCGCAGAATGAGCCGGGGTGACTCCACGGCATTCCCGGCAAGCGCCTGGAGAGCGTTACGGCCCAAATTGAGCATTGCCTGGATGATGTGATTCGGATCCACCGTGAGCTGGGGCAGGCTGGGATCGTAGTCACGATCGATGGTGACGCCCGGCGATGCCTCGCTGCGCAGCAGGTGGTACACACGCTCCAGCAGCTCGTGCACGTTCACCGGCCGCTTCAACGGCGGCCGGCCCGGACCCAGCATGGAATCGAGCAAGTTGGTGAGCCGATCGGCCTCGCTGATGATCACCCGCGTGTATTCCCGCAACGCCGGATCCAAGAGTTCCCGCTCCAGCAGTTGCGCCGCGCCGCGTAGGCCGCCGAGCGGATTCTTGATCTCGTGCGCGAGCTGGCGGACCATCAAACGGCTGCCGCCCAACTGCGCCAGCAAAGTGTTCTCCCGGGTGAGACGCCGATGCTGGGTGATGTCTTCGACTTCGAGCAGCAGCCTCGAGGCCTGCTGGCCAATGAGTATCTGGGTCACGGCACAGTCGAGAATGCGATCCGCCCCGCCGGGTGCGGGCCAGGTCAGCTCACGCAGCACGACACCTTCACCGCCGCTGCGCGCGCGATCGAACATGGGCTGCAGACTCTCGGCACCGCGCGTCAAATCCGCTATGGATCGGCCCAAGGCTTGATTCGGCCCGAGGCCTAGCAGGGTTTGCGCGGCCGCGTTCAGGTAGGTCACACGCAGATCTTGATCCAGCAGGAACACGCTGGTGACCATGGCATCGAGCAACTCGGTGCCATCGATGCGCAGGGTGTCCATCTGCAGCTCAGCGGACACGCCGAGCACCCGATAGGAGGAATCGAGCTACTTGTGCTGCGGCAGCAGCGCCGAGGGCTGCCGTACGTAGAAAGTGATGCTGTTGCTGCTCTGTGAATCGCCCGTGCGTTGATCGGTAATGGCGGCAGCGAGCACGTAGGTGCCGCGATCCAAATGCGGCAGCGGAAACGCAACGGCGTCCGGCGGAGAATCCAGCTGCCTGCCGTTCAAGTGCCAGGTGATGCTGTGGTTGGCCTTCAGTGCAGGGACGAGGCTCAAGTGCACGGCAATGACGTCGTCGCCGAAGAAGGTCTGCTCGTTCTGCGGCGCGCTGATGGAAAATTCGCTGTAATCCAGCCCTGAAGAGGGAGCCGCTTTCGCCGATGTTTGCGGCCCTGCGGCCGGCGTACGAGCCTGAGGGGCCTTTGCGGAGGTGGACGAGGAGGTATAGATCTTTTCCGCGCCGGGTACCTCCTGGTCGGAGTAGTGGACCACGCCGTCGGCGTCGACCCATTTGTAAACGACCGCCGCTTGCACCGCACATGCCGCCAGCAGGCCTGTCACCAACCATGAGGTTCGCGGGTGCATATTTCCAAAGCATAGACCTATCGCCTCCGGACCACAAAACGAGGTGACGGCGGCGTGACCGCCGTCACCCTTGCACCCCAGGATCTATAGGCTGTAGTACATCTCGATTTCGATCGGATGCGTGGTCATGCGCACCCGCGTCACTTCCTTCATTTTCAAATCGATGTAGGCGTCGATGAGGTCATCGGTGAACACGCCGCCGGCCTTCAAGAACCCACGATCCTTGTCCAGATACTCGAGCGCCATGTCGAGCGAGTGGCAAACCGTCGGAATCTTCTTGTCTTCCTCCGGCTCCAAATCGTACAAATCCTTGTCGGCAGGGTCTCCCGGATGAATCTTGTTCTGGATACCGTCCAGACCCGCCAGCAGCATCGAGGCAAACATGAAGTAGGGATTGCCCGTGGCGTCGGGGAATCGCACTTCGATGCGCCGGCCCTTGGGATTTGAAATCCAAGGAATTCGGATGGAGGCAGAGCGATTTCGCGCCGAATACGCCAGCTTCACGGGCGCTTCGAAGCCCGGCACCAGCCGCTTGTAGCTGTTGGTGCTGGCGTTGGTGAATGCGTTGATCGCGCGCGCGTGCTTGATGATGCCGCCGATGTAGTAGAGCGCTATGTCCGAGAGGCCGCCGTACTTGTCTCCCGCGAATAGTGCTTTGCCGTCCTTTTGCAGGGATTGATGCACGTGCATGCCGCTGCCGTTGTCCCCCACGATGGGTTTGGGCATGAATGTCAGGGTTTTTCCGTAACCATGTGCCACGTTCTGCAAGGCATATTTCAGAATCTGCACTTCGTCGGCTTTCTTGGTCAGCGTGTTCGCGGCCACGTTGATCTCGCCCTGTCCGGCGGTCGCCACTTCGTGGTGGTGGACTTCGAACTTCAGGCCCATCTCCTCGCAGGCCATCGACATCGCGGTGCGAATGTCTTGCTGCGAATCGACGGGGGGCACGGGGAAATAACCGCCTTTGACGCCCGGCCGATGGGCTCTGTTGCCTTCCGGATAAGCCTTGCCTGAATTCCATGCACCTTCGTAAGCGTCAACCTCGTAGGAACAGCCGTTCATGCCGGAACTGACGGTGACGTTGTCGAAAATAAAGAATTCGTTTTCCGGTCCGAACAGTGCGGAGTCAGCGATGCCGGAGGCCTTCAAATACGCTTCTGCGCGCTTGGCGAGCGACCGCGGGTCGCGTCCATAACCTTGCATGGTCATCGGTTCGATGACGTCGCAGCGCAGATTGAGGGTGGTTTCCTCGTAAAAAGGATCGATTACCGCCGTCGAGGGGTCTGGCATCAAAATCATGTCGGACTCGTTGATCCCCTTCCAACCGGCGATCGAAGAGCCATCGAACATCTTGCCGTCCTTGAAAAACCCCTCATCCACCATGCGCGTCGGGACGGTAACGTGCTGTTCCTTGCCTAAAGTGTCGGTAAAACGGAGATCGACGAATTTAGCTTCTTTTTCACTAATAAATTTCAGAACATCGGCGGGAGTCATTTGCGTCCTCGCGAAATGGTAAAGAGGCCCGGCCAGCCGGGGGATGAAACTACAATGCAGCTAATGTGCCACTGGCGGAGGCGCGGTGGATCAAGCACTTGCGCATCCAGCCAGCCCTTGATGCATCATAAATGAACATTGCGCCAAAATCGACGCGCTATGTTGGTGCATTGCAGCCCTTGTACGCCCCTCAGGCAGCAACAGTAGTCGCTTGAGGCGGGCCGTGGGCCAATTGAGTGCACCGTAACTCGTTCTGGGGCCTGCCCGAGTTCCCCCCGTGGGCGCTCCCGTCGCTATACTCGCTGACTTTGTCTCAAGGGCGTTCCCATGCCTCACGCTCCCACACCGCCGCGCACGTTTCAGGACCTGATCTTTGCCCTGCAGAAGTACTGGTCCGACCGGGGTTGCATCATTCTCCAGCCCTACGATCTGGAAATGGGTGCGGGAACGTTTCATTCCGCCACGTTTCTCCGGGCGGTGGGCCCGGAGCCCTGGAGGGCGGCCTACGTGCAGCCCTCCAGGCGGCCCACCGACGGGCGTTACGGGAACAATCCCTTTCGGCTGCAGCACTACTATCAGTTTCAAGTGTGCATCAAACCTTCGCCGGACGACTTCCAAGAGTTGTATCTGGATTCATTGCGCTGCTTAGGATTCGATCCCCTGACGCACGACATCCGCTTCGTGGAAGACAACTGGGAATCCCCGACGCTGGGGGCCTGGGGTTTGGGCTGGGAGGTCTGGCTCAACGGCATGGAGGTGTCCCAATTTACTTACTTCCAACAAGTGGGGGGCCTCGATTGCCGGCCGGTCATGGGGGAAATCACTTACGGATTGGAGCGATTGGGGATGTACATCCAAGGCAAGGAGAGCATTTTCGACATTGCCTGGACGGAGGGGCCGTTCGGTACGGTCACATACGGAGATGTGTTCCACCAGAATGAAGTCGAGCAATCCACGTATAACTTCGACAAGGCGGACATCGCCGTGCTGTCGGCGCAATTTGCCGCTAATGAAATCGCCTGTCAGCAGTTGCTTAAGGACAAGCTGGTGCTTCCGGCCTACGAGCAAATGGTCAAGGCTTCGCACGCGTTCAACCTGTTGGATGCCAGGCATGCGGTTTCCGTGACCGAACGCCAGCGTTTCATTCTGCGCGTGAGAACCCTGGCGCGCAGCGTGGCCGAGGGCTACCTTCAGAGCCGCGAGGCGCTTGGGTTTCCGCTGCTGAAGAATGCCGACGCACAGCGAGTGGCCTGATGAGCGCGCGCGACCTACTTTTCGAACTGCGCACCGAAGAGCTTCCGCCCCGCAGCCTGTCGACGCTGTCCGACGCGCTCACTGAAGGCATTGCGAAGGGCATCGACGCTGCCGGCATTGCCCATGGACGGGTTCATAGTTTCGCAACGCCTCGCCGGCTTGCGGTCTGGGTCGAGAAATTGAGCGCGCGTCAACCCGATCGCCAGGTCGAACGGCGCGGTCCGCCTCTGTCGAACTCCTTCGACGCCCAGGGAGCACCCACCCAAGCGGCCACGGCCTTCGCCAAGAGCTGTGGTGTGGCGGTGGAAGAGCTGTCGAAGTTCACCACCGAGAAGGGTGCCTGGCTACAGTATCGCGGCACCGAGCGCGGCGCGGCGACCACTTCGCTGCTGGGCGATATTCTGATCCGCGCCATCGCCGCACTGCCCATTCCGAAGCGCATGCGCTGGGGAGCGAGCAGTGCGGAGTTCGTCCGGCCGGTGCATTCGGTGCTGCTGCTGTATGGCGAAGAGGTCGTGCCGGTGACGGTGCTGGGTCTCGCCGCGGACCGCATCACCTCGGGTCATCGATTCCACTCGCCGAAGCCCATTGTGCTCAGGGGCGCGAAGGGTTACGAGAACAGACTGCGCCGCGCCAAGGTAGTGGTCGATTTCGCCCGACGCCGCGAGTCCATTCGTGCCGGCGTCAAGGAGGCCGCGGCGGCATGCGGCCCAGGTTTCGCTGCCTTGGTCGACGAGGCTCTGCTCGATGAAGTGACCGCGCTGGTGGAATGGCCGGTCCCCTTGGCCGGCCGGTTCGAGCAGCGATTCTTGAGTCTGCCGCGGGAAGTTGTCATAGCGACCGTGCAGGACCATCAGCGCTACTTCCCGGTGCAGGGTGCCGATGGACATTTGTCCGGCTGGTTCGTCACCGTCAGCAATATCGAGAGCCGCGACCCTTCCAAGGTGCGCGAGGGCAATGAACGGGTCGTGCGGCCGCGCCTAAGCGATGCCGCCTTTTTCTGGGAACAGGATATAAAAATTCCGCTCGAGCAGCATGCCGCGAAACTCGCAGGCATGGTCTTTCAAGCGAAGCTCGGCAGCTACGCGGACAAAACCGCGCGCGTGACGAAGCTGGCGGAACTGATCGGCGGCCGCATCGGAGCGGGGCCTGAGATCACTCAGGCTGCCGGCCTTTCCAAGGCAGACCTGATGAGCGCCATGGTGGGGGAATTTCCGGAACTGCAGGGCACCATGGGCCGCTACTACGCGCAGGCGCAAGGCCTGCCGCAGGGCGTGGCGGTGGCGATCGAGGAACACTACCGGCCTCGTTATGCGGGCGATGCGGTGCCCGCGACCCCGCTGGGTCGAGCAGTCGCCTTGGCCGACAAGATCGATACGCTGGTCGGCATCTTTGCCATCGAGCAGCGGCCCACGGGAACCAAGGATCCGTTCGGCTTGCGGCGCGCGGCGTTGGGCGTGCTGCGGATTTTGCTCGAAGCCGAACTGGATTTGGATTTGGCGGACTTGCTGGCGCTGTCCGCCGCCGGCCAACCGGTACAGCGCGCCGGCGTGGCCGACGAGGTTTACGAATTCGTCGCCGAACGTCTGCGCGGCATGCTGCTCGAGCAGCCCGGCACCACCGCGGAGATGCTGGACGCGGTCCTGGCGAATCGTCCGCGCTCACCGCTGGATGCCGTGAGGCGCCTGGCCGCACTGAAGGAATTTTTGCTCCTGCCGGATGCCGGCGTGCTCGCGGCCATCAACAAACGCATCGCCAACCTCTTGAAGAAGACCGCGATTCAAAGCGATGTGTCGGTCGATACGGGGGGGCTCGCCGAGGCGGCCGAGCGCGGATTGCATCAGGCGCTCTTGAACCTGCGCGACCCCGTGCTCGAGGCCAGCCGGCAGCGCCGCTATGCCGACAGCCTGCAGGCGTTGGTAGGCCTGCGGGCGCCGGTGAATGATTTTTTCGATGGCGTCATGGTGATGGACGAGGACGCCGCCAAGCGCAACAACCGTCTTGCCCTGCTGCGCGATGTTCAAATCCTGCTGACCGGCGTGGCTGATTTGTCGCGCTTGCCGGGTTAGCGGTGGGAAGAGAGCCTGCACCATTCATGATCGATCGATCGCACATGAAGGCCGGAATACTTGAGACGTGCTACTAGCATGCAATTGATCAAATCGCTGTTCTTCACCGCGTACATGATGCTGTCGGCATTGCTGGTCGGCGGATTCATGGCGCTGCTTTTCTGGGCGCCCTACCGGACGCAGTTCGCCATCGCCCGCGCCTGGGCACGTGTCGTGTTCTGGGTGCTGGACAAGGTCTGCGGCCTGAACTTCACAGTGGAAGGCCGCGAGCGCATTCCCGCCGGAAATCATGTCGTGATGTGCAATCACACCTCTGCCTGGGAAACCATCGCACCCTTTCTGATTTTCCCGCCGCAGGTTTGGGTGTTGAAGCGCGAATTACTGTGGATACCCTTGATCGGCTGGGGCTTGAAGTTGCTGCGACCCATTTCGATCGACCGCGGAGCGGGTCACCGGTCGGTGAATCAAGTGATCGAGCAAGGCAAGGCACGCCTGGCGGATGGGTTGTGGGTCATTATTTTCCCCGAGGGCACGCGGGTGGTCGGCGCCGAGAGGCGCAAGTACGGCGTCAGCGGCGCGTTGCTTGCGACCACGACCAACAAGTACGTGGTGCCGCTGTCGCACAACGCGGCCGATTTTTGGGTGAGGCGCGGCATTGTGAAGAAGAAGGGCACCATCCGGGTGGTCATCGGTACCCCGATCGATGCCACCGGCAAAGACCCCCGAGAACTCAACGACGAGGTCAGGCGTTCGATCGAAGCAGGCCTTGCGCGTATTGCGGGGCAATCCTCGGCGAAGACGGCATAGCAGGCTGCGGCAGCCACGGCACTGAGTAAGCGTTCATGGGGCCCGCGTTCCCGCGGCGATACTTGAACTCATAAGAGTGATCGCCGAAACGTGACGCCCGTCATAAAAGCATTCGCCTCGTCCCGATGGATTCTGCGAACCCCATCCTGCGGTTGTGAGGCCGGCCTAGCTTAAGATCTTGCGGGGCTGGTCGACATCCTGTGCTCCAGAGGAAATTGGTATGTCTCTATGACCGCAGTCAAAACGGGATTCGGTGGCTTGGCGTGGCTAGCGAACTCCGGGCGCCTGCGTGAACTCGAGTGCCTTCACGCGGCCATCAACAAGTCGCAGGCGGTGATCGAGCTGGACATGGACGGCACGGTGCTCACCGCGAACGATAACTATCTGAAAATGTTCGGCTTTACGCTGCCGGAGATTCTCGGTCAGCCGTACACCTTATTCGTCGCTCCGGCAGATCGCGACGGGCCCGAATATCGGGCTCTGTGGGAACGCCTGCACTCCGGCCAGCACGAGCAGGGCCGCTTCCGCCGTGTCGGCAAGAACAATCGCGAAGTTTGGGTACGCGCCAGCTTCAATCCGCTCATCGGTCAGGATGGCAAACCCTGGAAGGTGGTCAAGTTCGCGAACGAAATCACCCCGATCATTCTCGAGGCGCGGGCGTTGGATAGCGCGGTACACGAGTCCCAGGATGTGATCCAGGCGGTACTCAACGGGGACGGCGATCGACGCATCAAGATGGACGGCAAGACCGGCAACCTCGAGCTGCTGGCGCGGAATATCAATCAGTTGATCGGCGGCGTTTCGGCGACGGTCGCGGAAACGCGGCAAATCGTGCAGCGGGCCGTCGAGGGCGACCTGACCGCGCGAGTGAAAGTCGACGACAAATTGGGACACTTCAAAGCGCTCGCCGAGTCAGTCAACTCAATGGTTCAGTCCATGATGGAAGTCGTCACCAGCCTGACGGACACCTCACAAGAGGTGCAGCTCGGAGCCGAAGAGATTTCCCGCGGTAACCTTGACTTGAGCAAGCGTACCGAGGAGCAGGCCGCGAGCCTCGAGGAAACCGCCTCCTCCATGGAAGAGATGACCTCGACCGTGAATAACACCGCGGACAACGCATCGCAGGCGAACCAGCTCGCGCAGGCGGCGCGCGAGCAGGCGGAACGCGGCGGGCACGTCGTCGGTTCGGCGGTCGCTGCGATGGGCGAGATCAAGGTGGCGAGCAAGAAGATCGCCGACATCATCGGCGTGATCGATGGGATCGCGTTTCAGACCAATTTATTGGCCTTGAATGCCGCAGTGGAAGCGGCACGCGCCGGCGAACAGGGACGCGGCTTCGCGGTGGTGGCCTCCGAGGTGCGCAATCTTGCGTCCCGCAGCGCGGAAGCTGCGAAGCAGATCAAGGCACTGATCGAGGACTCCGTCGGCAAGGTGAACGAGGGAACGAAACTGGTGGACGAATCGGGCAAGGTGCTCGGTGAAATCGTCGCGCGCGTGAAGAAAGTGACCGACGTCGTGGCGGAGATCGCGAGCTCGAGCCGCGAACAGGCCTCGGGCATCGAGCAGGTGAACAGAGCCGTGACCTTGATGGATACGATGACGCAGCAGAATGCCGCGCTGGTCGAGGAAGCTTCCGCCGCCGCGCAATCGCTGAGCCAGCAGGCCAAGGGCCTGACGAGACTGATCGCCCACTATCGACGATCCGAATCGAATGCAACGGATCGCCGCAAGGAATCCGGTGGCAAGGTGGTGACTGAACTACCGGTCGGCAGTCGACGCGCCCGCGGCTGATCTGATCTCGCCGGCGACAACGCCCATCAGGCGCATCGTGTGATAGCGTAGCGCCATGAGAAAAATCACCCTGTCTTGTTTGAGTCTGGTCGCGCTCGGCCTCGCGGGCGCCACCTTCGCACACCCGCCGATCACGCATCGTCTCGAGGCGACGCCGGCCACGGTGGCCTATGGCTACTACTGGTCGGAGGCGACCCCGGTATTGCACATCGACTCGGGTGACATCATCGATGTCGATACCTTGTTGACCAACTCGCCTGCGGGTCTGGCGAAGGCCGGCGTGCCGGACGACAAGATTCAGGCCTCGCTCAAGGTCATCGTGTCCGAGGTGACCGGCGATCGGCGCGGTCCCGGGGGCCATATTCTGACCGGCCCGGTCTACGTCGAAGGCGCGGAGCCCGGCGATGTGCTGGAAGTCAAGATTCTGTCCATCGACCTGCCGCTCGACTATGGCTACAACGGCTGCAGCGGCTACCTGCCGGAGAACTGCGAGACCGGCGCACCATCCAAAATCATCACCCTCGACCGCCGGAAAATGACGGCTGAATTCCTGCCGGGCATCGTGATTCCGCTCAAACCCTTTTACGGCAGCATCGGCGTGTCGCCTGCGCCGGAATTAGGCCGCCTCAGCAGCAATCCGCCGGGGCGCCATGCCGGCAACTTGGACAATCGCGAACTGGTGGTGGGCACGACGCTTTATATCCCGATATTCGCGCGCGGCGCCCTGTTCGAAATCGGCGATGGGCACGCGGCACAGGGCGACGGCGAAGTGGATCAAACCGCCATCGAAACATCCTTGCGCGGCCGATTGCAACTGACGGTGCGCAAGGATATGAAACTGCAATGGCCTCGAGCGGAAACCGCCACAGATTACATCAGCATGGCCACCGATCCTGATTTGGCCACCGCCACCAAGGGCGCCATCCAGGAGATGGTGGATTTCCTGGTGTCGAACAAACACCTCACGCGCCATCAGGCCTATCAGCTGGTGAGCATCGCAGGGAATGTGACCATCACGCAGCTGGTGGATAAACCCAACCTCGGCGTCCATGTGAAACTGCCGAAGAGCATCTTCGTCGGCAAATAATATCAGCGGGTTGGACGTTGACGTCTTGTGGAAGGAATCGCACGTTGAGGTTGCGGGAGGACGTCAGCCGAACACCGCCACCATTTGACGGCTGAGCACCGCGGGGGCGCCGCCGGGGTCGAGCACGACGCTGGACTCGCAGGAATACCCTTCCGCCGCCGAATCGATCTCGGCATCGATACGCCACCACGCATCGGGGGCAAAGCGGTAATCATGCTTGAGGAATTGAAGCGTCCAGGTCAGCGAGCTGGAGGGAGCGGGCGTGCTCAGCATTTGCAGAATCACCGAGGGAATGCAGTCGACGAGCGCTACCACGTGGGATTCTGTGAGCGCGGCTGAATCCCGGTGGCGGACGTAGATTTTCGAGCTGCGCAAACTCGAACCGCTGAAGGGCCATGCGCCTTCGGCCCAGCGGAAATCGAAGTGCTGCAAAAACGCGGGACCCGCGGGTGCGCGGGCCGGTATTGCCGGCAAATGTTGCGCTTCCGGCACTCCCGCAGGCAGGCTCGGCAGCAGTGAAATGGACGTCGATCGCGGCGCTCCGTATGTGCCCGTCAGTGTCGCCGCAATTTTCTCGGCGCTCCATACGCGTGCATGCGCGATCGTCACCGCCTTGCCCACCCGCAGAACCTCGGCCTCGATGCGCACGGCACCGGCGAGCGTTGGGCCCGCAAAAATCGTTTCCAGGCCGCGCAACTGCCGGTCGGGCGGCACCAAACGACGCATCGCCTCATTGCCGAGCGCCGCCACCATACCGCCGAAAGTCGCTCGGCCCTGCGACCAATCCTCACCGATGAGGGCGGCCCAGGCACTGTCCTGAGGCTGCATCGACGCCAGCGTTTGAGAAAACAGCATGCGCGCGATGTTACCGGATTGAGCGCTCCGGATTACATTAATCGGGCTGCGACGCCAGACCAATGTAATTCGCGCCCTGACGACGGACCGGTGCAATCCTCCTGCGCTAGAATGAGAGATCGAACCACCCACAATGTCGAGGCACCGATGAATACGAAGGACCTATTTTCACTCAAGGGACGCGTCGCGCTGATCACCGGCGGCTCGCGCGGCATCGGCAAGATGATTGCCGAAGGATTCATTGCACAGGGCGCAAAGGTCTATATTTCGGCGCGCAAGGCGGACGCCTGCAATCAGACCGCGAAGGATCTCTCCAAGGACGGCGGCCAGTGCATCTCGATTCCCATGAACGTATCGACGGTCGCCGGCGCTAAAGCGCTAGCCTCCGCGGTGATGGCGCAGGAGCCCAAGGTGGACATCCTGGTGAACAACGCTGGTGCCGCCTGGGGAGGCAGCTTCGATGAATTCCCCGAAGAGGGTTGGGACAAGGTGCTCAACCTGAACGCCAAGACGCCGTTCTTTTTGACTCAGGCCATGGCGCCGGCATTGCGCAACGCGGCCAGCGCGGCTCGTCCGGCAAAGGTGATCAACATAGCCTCCATCGACGGCATCTACCTGACCCATCGCGAAACCTATTCGTACGTCACCAGCAAGGCCGGTCTGATCCAGCTTACGCGCCTCATGGCTGCGCGCTTGGTCAAGGACAACATCTACGTCAGTGCCATCGCGCCGGGCGCCTTCAAATCCGACATGAACCGGGAAGCGCGCGACCATGCCGACGAAGTGGCAAAACATATTCCATCGCGGCGTGTGGGAACCGACGAAGACATGGCGGGCGCTGCGATTTTCTTAGCCTCTCGAGCCGGCGACTACGTGATCGGGTCGACTCTGACGGTCGATGGCGGCGTTGCCTTCGCCAGTCCCGCGATGCGTGCATTGCAGCTGGAAGAATAGCGGCCGCGACACCGGTGCGTAGCTAAGCTAGCGAGTGCCTTTCTCGATGCGCTTGGCCAATTCATCGAGATCGGCATTCTCCTCGATGGATATCTCCAGTGTATCGTCCTTGGGCGAGGCCGTCTGGACCTCGCGGCCTGCTTGAACCTCGCGGCGCGGCAATTTGGGCGCGGCAGGCGCTATGCGCTCCTCGGGCAGTGGCACAGCGAGCGTTGGCGGCACCCAGTCGCGCTTCTGCGCGACCCAGCGCTGGTAGCGATCGAAATTCCACATGCCCACGTCTCCACCGGTTTGCAGGACGTTGGCGATCTGGCTGAATTGTCCGCCGCGTATGGTTCCCTTGGAGGCGGCGCTCGGCAGCAGGATTTCGCAAACCGGAACGCGCAAGCGAAACTCGCTCAGGAAATCGAGCCGCTGGCAGACCAGACCTACGAAACAATCGGCGAGTTGTGCGCGGATGCTGCCCTGTATTTCCGCGGGAAACGACATGCACAGGCGCGTGAGGGCTTCCGCACAGGTCGCCGAATGCATGGTAACAATGACCAGGTGGCCGGTTTCGGCCGCGCTCAAGGTCAGACGCATCACCTCGGGCGTTCGCATCTCGCCGATGACCAGAACGTCGGGGTTCTCGCGCAGGGCATCGACCAAGGCTTGCTCGTAGCTGGGAGAGTGGGTTGGGACCTCCCGCTGCCGGATGAAGGAACGCCGGTTGGTGAACAGGTACTCGATGGGACTCTCGATCGCGATGATGTTGCGCGCGCTCGAGGAGTTTATTTCCTCGACCAGCGCGGCGAGAGTCGTGGATTTGCCGCTGCCGGTGGGACCGGAGACGACGATCAGGCCCGTCGTCGCGTCGGTCAGCTTCTTCAATTCCGGATTCAGGTTGCAGGCCCGAAGATTGTTTTGAAATGAACTGAGCAAACGCACCGCCATGGCCACGCCGCGCAATGTCTGGAAGATATTGATGCGGCAGCGGACGCCGGCGATGGTGCGCGAAAGATCGGCGGAGCCTCGGCTCAGGAATTGCGACCAGCCATCGCCGCCCAAGAGCTCGCGGCCCGCTTGTGCGACGAGCGTTCCCGGGATGGACGGTCCGATGGCGGACAGCTGGCCCCGGACGCGGGCCACCGGCGCGGTATCCGCTTCGATGTGCAGATCGCTGGCACCGAGTTCGCGGCCTTTTCGAATCCACTCTTGGATCATGTCCACTGCTCTCTTCGCTCGACCCAACACATACGCGCTCCCGGTGGATAGAGGCCATGCCTTACGCCCTACTTGAGACTACACTGAGCGGGTCGTGTTCCGTCGGTTGCGATCGGTACGAGGATTTATATGCTGAAGTTGGTGTTCGCATTGGCGATTCTGCTGCCCACCTTGATCTTTGCCCAAACTGCGCACCGCACGGGGACGCTTCATACCCCCGAGGTGGACTTAGGCTACGAGGTCCTGGGCACGCTCGGCGCTGAGATTCCGCTTATCGCGGTCAATGGCGGCCCGGGGCTTTCCCATGCCTACATGATGCAGAATGATCTCTGGCAGCGCGTGGCGGCGCATCGACTGGTCGTGCTCTACGATCAGCGCGGCACGGGCACGTCCAAACAGGTTCAGCCCAATGCGTCTCAGGGCATGGATGCGCAGGTCGCCGATCTCGAGGCGATCCGTAACGCGCTTTCGCTGGACCGCGTCGCCATCTTGGGGGATTCCTATGGGGGAATGATCGCGATGGCTTACGCCGCGGCTCATCCCGAACATGTGTCCCGGCTCATTCTTTCAGATTCCGCCGCACCCTCGTGGAAGAGCATCGAGCATCTGCTGCCGCAGGTTTTCCCGGATCGCGAAGAACAAGGCGAGGCGGAAGACAAGAAACTCGCGGCGGATCCCGAGGCGGCGGCGCAGGCCGGTTTGGTGAATCATATGCGCATGTGCTTCTACTCGCCGGAGAAGCGCGATGCCTATGTCTCGCACATGGGAGATTTGGGCTTCGTTCCCGCGGTGTCGCGCGCCGTGCAGCAAGCCACCGAGAATCTCGATCTCACGCCCAAGCTGGCAAATTTTCATTTTCCAACCTTGGTCATCACCGGGCGCTACGACATGAACGTCGCGCCGCTCACGGCGTGGCGCATGGCGCACGCCATCCCCGGCGCGCGGATCGTCTTCTTCGAGAAAAGCGGTCATCTACCGGCCTTCGAGGAACCGGAGAAGTATCTGCGGGTCCTCGAAAGCTTTCTCGTTACCGACCGAGCGAAGAACGTGCCGAAGGACAGGGCAGCGAAAGGCTGAGGGATCAGGCGTCAGACTGCGAACCCGCGCGAATAGCTCCTACCCGATCGACGCTCGAGTGACCGCCGCGCACGCAATACTGACGCGGTTGGAAGGCGGGTCGTCGGCGTTCACGCCTCACTGAAGACGGGAAGTCATCGGGTCGTCGACTTCGTTCCCGCCCATTCGCATTAGCCAGGATTCGGCTGCGTGGGAGGTGCCGGCGGTACATTCGGGTTGGTGTTCGGCGAAGGCGGCGGCGTTGGCGTTGGCATCTCCGGCGGCGGGTTCGGCGATGTGGGCGGCGGCGTATGCTGCGTGCAGCCTACCGAAGATGCACTTAGGGCGATGGCGGCGAGGATATATCGACTCGCATTCATGGTTTTTCACTCCTCTCTATAGTTGACTACTCGGCGCTGACTCCGGCATCGGCGGCGATGGCACGAATCCTATTGAGGTGCGCGTGCAACGTCGGCAACGTAGCGCTTGCGAATGCTCTCGCGTCAGGGTCCTGGCCGGATGCCGCCTCCTTCTTGAACTCGGCAATATCCTCCTCATGGTCCTTTATCATTCCCTGGATGTAGGACTTGTCGAACGATTGACCGGAGAGGACTTTGAGCTTGGAAATCGCCTCCATCTCGTCGACGCTCGGATTGGCGGGTAGGGTGATATTTTTCGATTGGGCGAGAGCCTGCAATTTTTCCTTGGCGGCCGTATGGTCCTTTACCATCTGCGCACCGAAGTCCTTCACCTTCGAGCTCTGAGCTTTTTGTTGCGCCAGATTTCCCATGGCCACCTCCGCGATTCCGCCTTCCGCCGCGTCTCGATAGAATTTTGCGTCGAGGATCTCCGCGGAAAGCACCACCAACGGAACCAGTGAAACCAACGATGCTGCGAAATACTTCATAGTGTCCCCCGTAGGACTGCTGAAAGGTCAAAGTGCGCGTTTCGAGCTTCGTTTCGCAGAGCCAAGACTCCGCGCTCGCTTGTAGGACAATAGGAATTTAAAAGTACGTGAACACGCTAGGTCATACGTGTCACCTTCAGGTTTCGATTCCCGCGAATTTCGCGGATTCGTTCCAGAGGCGGCTGGCCGCCGCATCGTCGCGGCCACCGTCGGTCGGGGTCGCAGGACGGCATTTATAGAAATATTCGCCGCTGACCGCGGTCACGTCCGGGGATGACGCCAGATAGACGATGGTTTCAGCGCCTTTCTCCGGAGTGATGGCGAAGTTCTTGGCGATGCGCACCACGCCCGACAGAAGCCCTCCGCTGCCATCACCGAAACGCGTCGCAACGAAACCGGGGTGCAGGCAGTTCGCCGTGATGCCCTTTCCGCTCCAGCGACGCGCCAGTTCCCGGGTGAAGAGAATGTTGCAGAGCTTGGAGCGTCCATACGCGCGAATCGCGGAGTAGCCCTTGGCGGCTTGCAGATCATCGAAATCCAAGGTGTATCCCTTGTGCGCATCCGAGGCGGTACTGACCACGCGGGCCGGGGCGGCGGCCAGCAAATTCGCTTTTAGGCGCAGTGTGAGTACGAAGTACGCCATGTGATTGGTTGCGAATGTTGCTTCCAAATGGTCGGCGGTAAGTTGGCGTGTGCCGAACAAAGCGCCGGCATTGTTGATGAGCACGTCGACACGCGGCTCGGCAGCGGCGATTTCCGCCGCAACGCGTTTGGATTCAGCGATTCGCGATAGATCACCGTAGAAGATCGAATGCTGCGCGCCCGTACCGATGCTGGACAGCCGGGCCAGGGTCTTTTGGCCCCGCGCCGCATCACGCGCTACCAACACGATGCGCGCACCCATGCCGGCAAGCCGTTGCGCGGCGACTTCGCCGATGCCGGACGTCGCACCGGTAATGACCACGACCTTGCCTTTCATAGGCCCTTCCTCTTGAACACCCAACACACTTTAGCAGGCATCAAGGCGCCATAACCACATAGGAACGGTATAGGCACGGGATTCATCCTGATCGCCCGACAAACACTGCCGTAATGAGCGCCCCGTCACGGGCGAGACCTTTCAAAGCTCCTAGAGTGTGGAAACTCCCCACTGAACCGGCAGGAATCAAATGCGTAGTCTGATCATCGGCTTTGGCCTGTTGAGTGTTACGGGCAGCATTTCGCCCGCTGCGGCCGACAATGGTCCTCTCTATGTGGCTCCGGGGCCCTCGAATCTGATCGCACCCGATGTGGTAAGGCGCAACCAGGAACAGCTTGCAGGGACGGCGAGAAAATTGGGCGATCTGATTGGCGACTCGCTCAAGTCGCCTACCAGCCACGCCACGGATCTCTTGGTTACGACGAAATGCGGACGCTATCTCTTTGCGACCATTTCCTACGCAGACGGGTCAGCCAAGACGCTGAATTTGGGCAACGCCCCTGCAATTCAAAGCGATATGGACAAGGCGAAGGCGGCCATCCCGATATTGCGCATCGTCGATCAGCCCGGCTGCGATCGCTGACGCAAGTGCTTTGATACGATCGCACGAGCTCCGGCTTTTCTAGGCCCCATATCCCAGCGCGCTTTGGCGTGATCACCCCGACCGCACCGATCCGACCGATGGTGGTATCCGATGAGTGCGATCAGAAGTCGGCAGTCAGATAGGCGAACAGGGCGCGTGGTGCCTGTTGGAAGAATCCCGGCGTGTAGGCCGCGCTCCAAACCTTGGCATTCGTGACATTGATGATTTGAGCGCGCAGGGTCGCCGGCTTGCCGAGCACTGTAAATCGATACCTGCCTCCGAGATCCAGATCGTTGAGCGCATGGGCGTAGAGGACATTGTCCAAACTTGCGGGGGCTGCTCCGAGGCGCGTTAAGTTGAGGTCCACCGAAATAGCAGGCCACTTGCGAATGCCGTAGGTGGCGTTGAGCACGTACGTGAGGCGTGGTTGGCCGAAGGCGATCGGACCCACGCCTTCGGTTGCCAGGTCCGGGCCGATGACTCTTACCGTACCGGCCAGCATACCGGCCGTGATATCGAGATGCTCGATGGGTTGTCCGGACAGCGACAGCTCGAACCCTTTGGCGCGTTGTACTCCAAGATCTCGATCAATGGCATTCGCGTCGAGATTGAAATACGGCTTCTGTATTTCAAATACGCCGCCGATGAGTTTCAACTCCGGGGTCAGCATATAGCGAATTCCCGAGTCGACCTGCCAAGTCCTGGCCGCGGGCAGGATGGCCCCGCGATTCGTGGCAATGCTGGGGGCTACACCTGAATCTTCGAGCCCCTGCGTGAAGCCTGCGTACGCCGTCAGACCTTTGGTCAGGGTCAAGGCCGTATTGCCGTAGGCACGCAGAGGACGATCCGTCAGGGTCGCTTCCTTGACGGAAGGCAGCGTGACTGCTTTGTCGTAGTTTTCCTGCTGGAGACCCAACGCAAAGTCGGCGTGCTCCTGCCAGTGCGCGCGATACGCCAAGCCGACGCTGCGAAGCTCGCTGCGGTCCGCGGTGCGTGCGGAATAGCTAAAGATGGGCTCCGACATTTGGGTGATCTGGGTGATGAGTGCCGGGCCTAGGTCGACGGCATCCGAGCCGTCGTAGCGCGCAAAGGTATTCCGGCCGCGAGCCAGGAACACAATCTCGTGGCCCCACAGGCCGCTGGAGAAATGACCGGTCAAGCGAGTCTCTCCCGATGTAGAGAACACGCTTTGATCCGGATAACCCACGACAAGGTGATCCGCGACGCCATTGGTGTGTGTGTTCACGTAAAAGTCGGAGAAACTGACCGGACTATCGGCGACAGAGCGGAAAACGCCCGCGGTGAATGACCAATGATCGTTAAGTTGCGCGGTGACGATACCGCCGAAGTTCTCGGACAGGCTTTTTCCTTCGGCCCAATTCTGCCCCACATACCCGCGAGAGATGGCCGGCGGCAAGAAATCACCGGCCGTGAATATCAGGGGAAATGTCTTGGCTTGGGCAATCTGCTGCCAATCAATGATGGCACGGACAGTCAGTTTATCGTTGGGCGACCACTGCGGAGTGGACCCAAAGTTCGTTACACGGGAGGTGTACCCTGAATTGGGCCCAAAGGGCGTCTGAGCAGTGACCTGATAGCTTGCCCCGAGAGGCAACTGCAGTTCGCTGGAAATCAATGGCAGATTGCCGTCGATGCTCAGGCCGCGAGCCTGGAACGGGCCGGCACTTGCCACCACGGTGGCACTCGGCGAGCCATTGCCGGGATGTCTCAGGTCATAGTCGACGATGCCGGTGGGAGCCGGGAATACGTAGCCGATCTCACTGACGCCGACGTGAATGGCCGAACCTTCGACCACGCGATTGGACAAGGCCCCCTGTTGATCGAAATATAGGCCATCGATGCGTACATTGCCGGCCGCCTGCGGATTGAAGCCCCGAACATTGAAGGGCAAATATAACCCGGTGCTTTCCAGCCCCAGTGTCGATCCATAGGCATCTTCGGCCGATGCAACCGGATTGTCGGATGCATGCTGAGCCCCTGAGTTGCGTGGCAACGTTGCCGCCAAGGCCAATGCAATCCAGCATAGCCAACCGACGGGTAGTCGAGCGTTTCGCCCGGCGCGCCGACGCTTGAGTCCGACTGCACCGTCGCCTGTGTGCGGAATTTCCTGCGGTTCATGGACGGCAGCCAGGGCTACGCCGCCGATGACGAGTGCAATCGTCTGATACCACGCCGGAGCGAGTGGACTGCCGGTGAGGCCGATCAGCCACTGGATGACAAATTGCGTCGATCCGCCGAACACCGCGATCGTGGCTGCATACAGTATGGCCAGGGATCTGGCGCGCGCTGCTCGGGGTAAGGACTCGGCAATCAGGGTTATCGCGGGCACGGAGATCAGCGTACCGATCGCGCTCAACGCGAAAGTCACCGCATAGACGACAAGGCCCAAATGAGTGTGGCCCATGACAATGAAGGCGGGAACGCCGAGTACCACCGACAGAGGCAATGCACCGAGGGCGACGGGTTTGCGGCCTAACTTGTCCGAGAGCAGACCTGCCAATGGCGCTGCGCAGAGCGCGCCCAATCCCTGAGCGATGGTGGCCCCAAAGGCGAGGTTCGTCGCCAGTCCCAGGCTGTCCTGCGCGTACGTCGTGATGTATGTACGGACATAGTTGGCGATGGTCAGTGCTGCTACCAGGAGAATGCCGGCAGCGATGACTCGCCATGGCAGCTGAAGCTGTTCGAATTCCGCGCCGCTTTGGTCGACCTCGCGCGTTTTTTCAGGAACGTTGCGCCGGATGTAGAGGCCGACGGGTACGATCAGGCCGCCGATCAGCAAGGCGATGCGCCATCCCCAGGCCTCGAACGTGGCCGGACTGAGCGCACTGGCCAGGCCGAAACCCACCACGCCGGCTGCCAACACCGAGATGCCCTGGGTCGCCGACTGAACCGAGGTGTAGAGGCCGCGCCGATGGGCCGGCGCTGCCTCGATCAGAAAGGCGACGGCAGGGCCTAACTCACCGCCGACGGCAAAGCCCTGCAGCAAGCGGAAGATCAGCAATAAGATCGGAGCCGCGATGCCGATTTGCTCGGCCGAGGGCGTCAGCGCGAGCGCCACCACGGAGAAACCCATGAGGCCGAAGGACAGCACCATGGCCGGCTTGCGTCCCACACGATCGGCATAGGTGCCGATCACGATGGCGCCCAGCGGCCGCGCGGCGAAACCCGCGCCGAAGGTTGCCAGCGACAGCAGCAAGGCATGTGAGGAAGGTGAACCAGGGAAGAAGGCGTGGCCGATCTGGACCGCAAAGAACGCAAAGGTCTGAAAGTCGTACAAGGCCAGGGCATTGCCGGCCGCGACGGCCGCGACCGGCTTGAGAGAGCGGAGCGCGGCACCGGACTCCAAGACCTCACTCATGTGGGAGCAACGAGCTTAAGTTCTCGAGCAGAGCCGCATAGATTTCGATGCCTGCCCAAAGATTTCCCAAGCGGATATTTTCGTTGGCCGCATGCTGATTGTTGTCGAAGTTGACGATGGGAACGCCGATGACGCATCGGGGTCTATACCTGGACATGTATGCGTGTATACAATCCGGGCGGATTGAGTGTCAAGCCATCCAGGAGCCGAGAATCAGCCATGAGAACGCACTTCCTGCCCCCCCTGTTTGCCGTGCTGACCGCGTGGTCGAGTTACGCGGCCTCTGCGGCCTCCCCACCGGAACACCTCGGCCTCAAGATGGCTGACTGCACGCTGGGTGCAGAAAAATATGCCGCGCGGTGCGGAACATTTACGGTATTCGAGGACCGCAAGTCCGCGTCCGGACGGACGCTGGAGCTTCCCGTCGTCGTACTACCCGCAAAGCATCCGATGCACCGCGCCGTGTTCTGGAATCCAGGCGGCCCGGGCGCCAGCGCCACGCAAGCTGCGCCGTTCATCGCGGCAGGCGAGACCGCAGAGGAGTTGACGCAGCTTCGTGAGCACTACGACATCGTCTTGGTGGACAATCGCGGCATCGGGGGCGCGAGGCCACAGCAATGCGATACCGCGCCGGCGGAGCATCCTGAATATTACTTCCTGCAACTCTGGCCGGATGCGTTGCTCAAATCCTGTCGCGAACGTCTGGCGGCGGATGCCAACTTGAGTCTGTATACCTCGAGCTCGGCCGCCGACGACCTGGACGACATACGTGCCGCCCTGGGCTACCCGAAAGTCGTTCTGGACGGCGACTCCTATGGCACGTTCTTCTACTTGGTATATATGCGGCAGCATCCCGAACATGTGGAAAGTGCCATCCTCGACGGCGTCGCACCACCGGGCCTTCTCATCATCCCCTTGCAAGACGCTGCCGGGGCACAACTCGCCGTGGACCAGTTGTTCGCGGCCTGCGCCAAGGATCCCGACTGTGCCGAGCATTTCCCCAACCTCACAGCCCATTTTGCCGAACTCGTACATCGATTCGACGCCGGTCCGATTTCCATCAATTTCTCGAATCCAGTGACCCACCGGCCGCAGGTGGTGCAACTCTCGAAGGAAGTCTTCGCGGACCGGTTGCGCCAAACGCTGTACCAGTCTGACGCAGCGGCCTACGTTCCTTACATCGTGGAGCGTGCATACCTGCAAGACTACGCGCCGCTTGGGCAGATGATCGATGTCACGACACGCGGACTGGTTGGTTTGGTGATGGTGGGAGAAAACCTTTCCGTTACCTGCGCCGAGGATATTCCCTTCATCACCGAAGAGGAGATCCGGCGCACCAGCGCAGGTTCGTTCGAGGGTGATCTTCGCGTTCGTGCCCAACAGCGAGCCTGCAGAATCTGGAACGTCAACCCTGTCGCGGCCACCTTCAATCAGCCGGTGCGAAGCAAGGTTCCGGTCCTGATGGTCTCCGGCAGCGATGATCCAACCACTCCGCCGAAGTACGGCGATCTCGCCCTTCAGTACCTGCCCAACGCTCGGCGAGTGATGGTCCAGGGCGCCGCGCACGTGACGGAGACGCCCTGCACCGATCGGTTGAAAGTGGATTTCGTGTTGTCCGGAAGCGCTCGCGGCCTTGACGTTTCATCCTGTAGCAAGGCATTCAGCCGGCCACCCTTCAAGACATCGATGACGGATTTCGTGGACGCGGACCAGTAGTATGACGCATGAATCGGCCACGCAGTCGCCTTACCATCGGAGCTGCTTGATGAGCCAAATCCGGAAAATAGACTCCACCTGCGGCGGCGTTCTCTCATGACTCGAACCCCGATACCCACGCCGCTTGACGTGCGCGACTCGGTGCAAGCTTTGGCGCAGTGTCTGCGTGACGACATATTTGCCGGACGCCTGTCGCCGGGACAGGCGATACCGCAGGAGGAGGTCTCTGCCCGCTATGGGATGAGCCGCAGCCCATTGCGCGAGGCACTGCGGGCGCTCGAGGCCGAAGGCATGATCGAGTACCGCGCCAATCGCGGCGCGGTGGTGGCGTGCATGGACGAGTCGACCGTGCGCGACATTTACCAGGTTCGGCGTCTGCTCGAGGCCGGGGCAATACCGCTGGTCCTCGACAACATTCACGAGCAAGCGCTGGCGGAGTTTTCCCGCCTAGACGCCGCGATCCGTACATCGAGGGACGCGGCCGCCTTCGTCCACGCCCATCACGAGTTTCACCAACGGATCTACGAGTCGACGGGAAATCCCGTGCTGGCCAGGGCCATCCATAGCCATACCATCAAGGCCGTCCTCGTGCCCAATTTACCGCTCCTGGTAAAGTCCATTAAGGCCTGCTCCAAAACTGACCATGCCAGACTGCTCGAGGCCTTCGCCCGTCGTGATCTGAAAGACGCGCGCAAGGCCACCCTCGAGCACTTGGATCACGTCGAGGGCGTCATTCTTCGCGCGCTGGCCTCGCGGGCGACCACGCAAACGCCGCCTCCAGAGAAAGTGAACTAAGGCGACCTAGGGTCCCACCTCGAACCCCTCGGCCCGCGTGTTATGGACCGCCGACATGGGCGTCGCTATGCTGGGAGGCTCGGGTCCCCGCGCAGGGGTTGCCCCGAAGTCTTGAAGCGAGGGCATTATGGAATTTGTCGGGGAGTCGCCTGATGGCCGGACGATTCGCTACGTGGACCGTAAGCGCTATCTATGGTTGCTGTCGCTGACCGGATCCTTTCATACGGTGATCGCAGTCGGCCTTTACTTCGCCACCGGCCGCAATGCCCTGACGATGCTGTATCCGCTGGCGTACACCTTCATCGGCATCCCGATCGTGGATGCGCTCATGGGAGAGGATGGGCACAATCCCCCCGAAGAGGTGGTGCGCTCGATGGCGAGCGATAAATTTTATCGCCGCCTTTTGTATATCGGTATTGTTCTTCTATTTGCGAATTTCCTCTTTGTTGCCTGGTTTTTGGGTACGCATGCATTGCCATGGTGGGGATTTTTGGCGCTGACGCTCGGTGCGGGATTCAACAGCAGCGGCGCCATTCTGCTCGGTCACGAACTGGGGCATAAGAACAACCGCGCGGATCGCATCGCGGCGCAGGTAGCCAACGGCTTGGTGGGCTACGGACATTTTTGCATCGAGCACAACATCGGCCATCACGTCCATGTCGCCACTCCGGAAGACTGCGCCAGCGCGCGCATGGGCGAGAGCATCTACAAGTTCATGCTGCGGGAAATCCCCGGCGCGTTCAAACGAGGCTGGCACCATGAATGCCGGCGCCTGAGGAAGGACGGAGCCCCGCCGTTTCATTGGCGCAACGCGATTCTGGGATCGTGGTTGTTGACGGCGGTGGTTGCTGCGGCACTGGTGCTGGTCTTCGGCTGGATCATGGTGCCCTTTCTCATCATCCATCATTTCTACGCCTGGTATGGCCTCACGCAGGCGAACTATGTGGAGCACTACGGGCTTTTGCGACAGAGATTGCCGAACGGCCGGTACGAGACCTGCAAGCCGCGCCATTCGTGGAACACCAATCATATCTTTTCCAACCTGCTGACTTTTCATCTGCAGCGCCACTCGGACCATCATGCCAACGCCCTGCGGCCTTACCAGACGCTGCGCGATTTCGACGATCTGCCGCGCCTGCCCAGCGGCTATCCGGGCTCTTTCGGACTGGCCGCCCTGCCCCCGCTGTGGTTCAAGGTCATGGACTCGAAGCTCATGCAATGGGCGGGAGGCGACATCACCCTGGTAAATGTCGATCCCAGCGAGAGGGAACGCCTGTATTCTAAGTTCGGCGCCGCGAGCGCCGCAGCGCGCTTGCCGGGCTGAGACGCGCGGCCGAGGTTACATTCGCGCACCACCGCGCAACGCGCGCATCACGGCAGTGAGCTATCAAGTGATTGGCAGGAACATGATTCTCAAGATTGAACGATTGAAGCAGGCGGCTCGGATTGCCCTCACTGGGTTTTTTTGCGTATGCGCCGCATCGTGCTACACGCTTACGAAGAAGGACATCTTTGAAGTCGCGTTTCAACCGCTATCCGCCGCAACTCTCAATGCGCTTTCCGACGAGCATCACGTCGTCGAGCAATTGCCGGTTGCCGGTATGGACCCGCCGCTCTCGGCCTATTGGGATCACGGGGATTCGTCGTCAAGCATATTGATATTCTTCACGGGCAATGGCTACGGAGCGGAGCCGGCGCTGCGCCGGCTCCTCGTCCCTGCGAGGAAGCTGGGGCTCGACCTGATCGTCTTCAACTACTACGACCGTGGACAAGCTGTTCCGTCAGTGGCGCACATTCGGGCCTCTGCCCAGGCGCTGTTTGATGTCGCCACCACCCTTCCTACGCCGGCGGCCAAATCCATCCTGGTAGGAGGCCACAGCCTTGGCGCGACTTTTGCCTTGGATACGGCGGTACGCAATCCAGTCGATGGCGTGTTTGTTGCGGCTCCTGTCACGACCGGCGTGGCGATGATCCATCATCAGCTCTGGTACAGTCGATTTGCCTGGCTACGGCCCGACGAGGACTATCGCCAATTCGACAACATTGCGCTTGCTGAACGACTGCATCGCAAGATCATCGTATTCGGGTCGGAGGGTGACGTTGCTCTGCCGCCCAACTTCACGAAGCAGGTATTCGCGGCGTTGCCGGCCGACGATCAGCGCAAGCTGGTCATTCTCGAAAACTCTCCTCATTCTGAATATTTTCGGCAGGAGGAGTTCTGGCGCCAGCTGAACAGCTTCTTCGGATTGAACGGGTCCGGACCCTTCGTCGGTTATCTCTCGCAGACGCGCCGGTGAGCCTAGGCGACTGGTTCCCGCCAACTAGGACGGGGCTACACGTCCAGATTAGACACGTTCAGCGCGTTCTTCTCGATGAATTCGCGCCGCGGTTCCACGGCATCGCCCATCAGCGTCGTAAAAATATCGTCCGCCGCCACGGCGTCTTCGATTCGCACTTGCAAGAGGCGCCGCGTTTCGGGGTTGATGGTGGTATCCCACAGCTGATCGGCGTTCATCTCGCCCAGTCCCTTGTAACGCTGGATGCTCTGACCCTTCTTGGCTTGTTCGAATAGCCAGTTCTTCGCCGCCTTGAAGCTGGCTACTTCCTGGCGGTCTTCGCCGCGCTGAATGTAGGCACCCTGGCCCATCAAATCACTCAAGGTCTGTCCGAGCTCGGCGATGCGTAGGTATTCCGCGGAATCGAAGAACTCCCGCGGGATATGCTTGGCGGAACTCAACCCGTGCTCCAAGCGCTTCAAGTCGATGCGATGGCCACCTCCGGGCAGGGTCTGAACGGTGACACTGTATTTCCTGGATACATCGTCCAGGCCATTGAGGCGCGCCTCGAGAACACGGCACCAATCGCGCAGTGTATCGATGTGATCGAAAGCCTCCGGGGTGAGTTTCGGCACGTACAGCAGCTGCTCGAGGAATCGATCGTCGTATCGGCGCGCCCAACGCGCAGCGATGGCTTCAACCTCGACATATTTGCGCATCAAGGATTCGAGTCCCAACCCGGACAGAGGCGGTGCTTCCGCATTGACATGCAGTGCCGCGTCCTCGATCGCGGTATTCAGAAGCAAAGCGTTCAATTCCAGATCGTCCTTGACGTAATTCTCCTGCTTGCCTTTCTTCACCTTGTAGAGTGGCGGTTGCGCGATGTAGATGTGGCCGCGCTCGATGAGGATGGGCATTTGCCGATAGAAGAACGTCAGCAACAGCGTGCGGATATGACTTCCGTCAACGTCGGCATCGGTATTCTTTGCCGCGATGCCGCCGAAACCGCAGATGAAGTTTTCATCGCCCTCCACGGAGAAATCGTAGACGTTCCCATTGGAAGCGGTCACCGGAGCTACCGAAACGATGGGCAACGCAATAAGGTCGCCGTTTATGACGTCGAAGGCGCGGCGCCTCGGGACGTCATGGATGTGAATTCTTTCTTCCACTGTAGGTGCTCCAGAGTGATCACCCCAAACGCTCCGGAGTTGAACCAAGTCCTCTACGGCCGACACACGGATCTGCCAGTGGCGATGTGTCGATTTAAAGATCTGCTCGCCGCATTGTCGCGACACTCTGTCGGCGGCGATTTCGCTGGTGCTACTAACTACGCCGAAGCTGGAAAGTAGATAGGAAATTCCACTCGCGATATCACGCGAGGATGTGCTGAAGACAACTTTCCCGCAGGTAACACAGCCATCGCCGAGAAGATAGCCGCGGAGAAACGCGAGCCGTAGCGCGTAGTCAACGTTGAACACAAGATCAGGGATCTTCTTGGTGAGCGAGTCAACACCAGCGTTGCCGAACAAGTGTTGCCAGGCCAACACCGCCACGCGGTTCACCAACTTGAGCTCCCCGCAGCCTCGGTTGATGGCATAAAATTGCGGCGCCAGACCGAATACCCGGGTAAGAGCGGACGCCATTTCGTCGACAAAACGCAAATTGCTCTTTCCGATAGCCAGCCTGATGCCATTCCGATCTGAGCATGAGCCTTCAGCCATATAGAAGCCGAGCAGCTTCATCAATTCCGGTGTGATGTCCAGGAAGCGCGGAATGGCCAAGTCGGCGTTGTGTTCGGGACTCAACTGCAGATCTTCTCGCTCCGCAAACCATCCGATGTCCTCGGCCTCCAGCGCCCCCAGCGGTACATAGTTTCTGACTCGATTACTCGGCGAGCCACGGTACTGGGTTTCCCAGATCCGCTCGAGCCGGCTGGGCCCGACAGTTATTTGCGGCATGAATGTCGCCGCATCGGCGCCGATCACGGCAAGGTAGGCCTCGCAATTCGGTAAGGTGGGACGGGATAGCCCACGCTCCCAGGCATAAAACGTTACGGGCTGCCGGATGCCGACCCTGCGACAGAGCTCGGCATTGCTTACTCCGCTGGCTCTGCGCAATTTTTTCAGCTGCTCTCGGACGGCCTCAGGCCACTCGACTCGTGGCGCGGACATCTCCGGCCGGTTGGCATATTCTTGTGTGACCTGTGATTTGTACCACGCCTCGACGGCGGGACCGCGCAGCCAAATCTGGCGACGCGCCTCGGGTATCTCATACAGTCTTCGCAGGAGATCAATCCTGCCCGGCGCATTCTCTGGCAACCGGATCTTTTTTGGTGCCACCAAGCGATCGCCAACTTTTAGTTCGCTGCCCTGCTTCAGTCGAATCTCGCCGTTGTCCTGGACAAACACGCTGTGACTCGCCGTGACGCGAATCGAGCGTCCGTAGGCGGTTTTGGCTTCGTACAGAACCTCATCGATGGGATGTCGAATCACACCCTTGATCGGCTGGAATTTGGCCTGGTGATCATCCAGTCCAAAGCACAACACGTCTCCCAGCGGTTCTCGTACTCGCTTCGTGACGCCATTTTCGTCGGGGCTCATCCCTTGCAGAGCCCCGTCGATAAATGCTCCCACGGTCGTCATTCGCACGCCGCTTCGATCCCTCACAAAGCAATGCTCGTCGCCGTCCACGCTCATGATGATGATGCGGTGATAGCGCAATTTATCGACGTTGAAGTCGTCGCGCCCGATGCCGCATCCCAACGCGGTAATGAGCGTGCCCACTTCGGCGGAGCCCAGCATTTTGTCGAAGCGGGCTTTTTCGACGTTGAGGATTTTGCCCTTGAGCGGCAGGATGGCCTGGGTACGCCGGTCGCGGCCCTGCTTGGCGGAGCCGCCGGCCGAGTCGCCCTCGACCAAGAACATTTCCGAGAGTGCCGGATCTTTTTCCTGGCAGTCGGCCAATTTGCCGGGCAGTCCCGCAATATCGAGCGCGCCTTTGCGCCGCGTCATCTCGCGGGCCTTGCGCGCAGCCTCGCGCGCATAGGCCGCTTCGAGAATTTTATTCACGATGGAACGCGCTTCCTGCGGATGTTCCAGCAGGAATTCCTCCAAGCGACCGGCGACGGCGGATTCGACCACGCCCTTCACTTCGGAGGACACCAGCTTGTCCTTGGTCTGCGATGAGAATTTGGGATCCGGCAGCTTCACCGACAGGATGGCCGTGAGCCCCTCGCGGGCATCGTCGCCGGTGGTCTGAATTTTCTCCTTCTTCGCGGCGAGTTCTTTCTCGATGTAATTGTTCAGGGTTCGAGTCAACGCGGCCCGGTAACCCGCGAGATGCGTACCGCCGTCCTTTTGCGGAATGTTGTTGGTGTAGCAGTACATGCTCTCCTGGTACGAGTCATTCCACTGCATGGCGACTTCGACCTGGGTCTGGCCCTCGCGGGCCTGGAACCACAACACCGACTCGTGCACCGGTGTTTTGCTGCGATTGAGATGCGTGACGAAGGCTTTCAATCCGCCTTCGTGCTGGAAGACTTCGGATTTTTCCTCGCGCTCATCCACCAGTTCGATGCGCACGCCGGAATTGAGGAAGGACAACTCGCGCAGGCGCTTCGCCAGCGTGTCGTAGTTGAAGGTAATGTGGGTGAAGATCTGCGAGCTCGGCTTGAAGCGAATCGTGGTGCCGTGTTCGCTGGTATCGCCGATGGCCGCCAGCGGCGCCTGCGGCTCGCCGAGGCGATATTCCTGGCGGTGCAATTTGCCGTCGCGGCGGATCAACAGCTCGAGAAAATCCGACAGCGCATTCACCACCGACACGCCGACGCCATGCAGACCGCCGGATACTTTGTACGAGGTGTCGTCGAATTTACCGCCGGCATGCAGCACGGTCATGATGACCTCGGCGGCGGAGCGTCCTTCCTCGGCGTGGATATCCACCGGGATGCCCCGGCCGTTGTCATAGACAGTAACGGACTCATCGGCGTGGATGGTGACGACTACCCGGTCGCAGTGACCCGCCAACGCCTCGTCGATGGCGTTATCCACCACTTCGAAAACCATGTGGTGCAGACCGCTGCCGTCGTCGGTGTCCCCGATGTACATGCCGGGGCGTTTGCGGACGGCATCCAGGCCCTTTAAGACTTTGATTTTACTGGAATCGTAGACGTTGTCTTGGGCCATGCTGGATCCTAAATAGCGACCCACCATAATAACAGTTTTCAGCGCCAAAAAGCCACTTGGTATCTGGTAAAAACTTGAGTTTAATCAAATGCTTGTATGGCCATATGAGTTCGTGCTCGGCCGGGCGATAGTCGTAAGAATAGTTGAAACATGTTACACTTATTGGTGTGAGTACAGGCAAGAAACCCCCCGGTCGGCCACGCAAGCCGGATGCCCCCAGTGCGGCAGAGCGGATGCGTGTCTCGCGTGCGCGCAAGCAGGGCGCAGGCTATCGGCTGCGTCAGAGCTGGGTCCAGGCGGAACCTCCGGTGTATTCCGATCACCAGCGCCTTGATGCCAGGAGCCTTGCGATGCATTGCCTCATCGCCAGAAAGCTTTTGGCAAACCCGGCGCTCCTCGTTCAGGCGCGCAGCACGCTTGCACGCTGGAGGGCGCAGGCTGCTGGACCCGCGCCAGCGTATTTTTCTGAGTGGGAGCACATCCTCAAAGGAGCACCCGAGGAAATTGCCGCCTTTTTGGCAAGCATGCGCGAGGACGCAACGCGTCTTCGGCAGTCCTCTCCCTTTACGAATTTCCTGACACCTGAGGAGCGCGCGAGGATCTTCGAGGCCTTCCTGTGACACGCGAACAGCTCGAGCATGTGCTGCGCGCGAGCGCCTCCGTATTGATCGACTGCGGCAGCCGCGCACCGACGCAGGAGCTGGTCGTGATTGGCAGCCAAGCCATCCTTGGCCAGTATCCTCAGGCTCCAGGCGAACTGCTCCGCTCCATGGAGGCGGACCTCTACCCGCTGCGGGAACCCGAGCTGGCCGATGCGATTGACCGCGCGATCGGCGAACTCTCCACGTTTCATGATACCTACGGTTACTACGCCCAAGGCGTAGGTACCGAGACAGCAACGCTACCGGCTGAGTGGATTGAGCGAGTTATATCGGTGCGCGGCGAGGGCACTGGACAGGCCGTGGGCCTGTGCTTGGAAGTACACGACCTGGCGATCTCCAAGTATGTTGCCGGCCGCGAAAAGGACTTGAGCTTTACCTTAGCGCTGGCCCGACACGGGATGACAACGGGGAGCGTCCTGCTCGATCGCCTCAAGAACACCGCGCTGACTGATGACATTCGAAAGCTCGTGCGCCAACGGATCGCCCTGCACTTTCGAAAGTAGGCTTTGCAGCCCCCCAAGGTGGGCATCGATGACGGCGCGGCACGGGTTATCGTTCCACGTGGAACCAAGAACCAGCACAGTCATGTCGAACTTGCAGGTAAATGAGCCTGTGGCCGTTGGTGCCGGCCAATCCCTGACCGCTGTACCATGGCTTAGCGCTTCGCGTCCGTGACCGGACCGGATGTAGCACGGCCGAACGTTTGTACCCGCCGTCAAGGGTGCAACGACGACACCATTTTTGCCCCAAACCCGAAAGCACGGGAGCACTCAATTCAGTAGCTCTCCTCCGCCTTGCCACCCACCATCCGAAAGCGGCGCCCGGGCGTGCCAAAAGCGGAGAACTCACCGTGCAGCGTGGTCACGACTAATTGAACCGACTGGGTAGATACCTCGGCAATGAGGCCGCTCAGCCGCTCCTCGTCCAACTCCGCCGCAGGATCGTCCAACAATAGCGTGGGCTGTACCGGAGAACCCTCCGGAAACAATTTGATTTGCGCCACCAGCAGGGCCGCCGCCAGTAACTTCTGCTGTCCGCGCGAGATCCTGTCCTTGACGCCCACCCCGCCTAAGCGAATGGCCAATTCCGCCCGGTGCGGCCCGACCTGGGTTGCACCCGCCTCCAGGTCGTGATGCCAGCTTTGTTGGAGGGCCTCCGCCAGCTCCTGATCTTTGGCCCACCCGCTGCGGTAACTCAAGGAGAGCTCCAAGCCGAGTAAGTTGCGGCCGATGGCGGTGGCGTGCGGACTCAACGCGGCCACATAGCGTGCTCGGGCGGAGTTCAGCAGCTCCCCCGACCGCACCAGGTCGCTGTCCCACACGGCGACGAGGTCTCGGTGCTGGCGGCCCTTGATCGCCGCATTGCGCTGCTTGAGAACCTGCTGATAGCGCTGCCAGTGACCTACGAAGGATTGCTCCACGTGGAACACTCCCCAATCCAAGAAACGGCGGCGGCGACTGGGTCCCTCTTCGATGAGGCGGTGTACTTCCGGGTCAATGATTTGGACCGGCAGCTGCAGCGCCAGCTCGGCTAGGGAAGAGGGTCTGTCGCCATCAATCTGCGCACGCACGCCGGTGCGAGCTCCCTCGACCCCCATGGGCACGCGGCGATGGGGCGTCTCCACTTGTCCAAAGACAACAAATCGTTCGGCACCCAGCCGAATGAGATGTTCTAGCCGCCGGGTCCGAAACGAACGGCCTCGGCCAAGGACATAAATGCCCTCCAGCACGCTGGTCTTGCCGGAGGCATTCGGCCCGTGAATGAGGGTGAAATGAGGATCGAGATCCAATTCCACCGACTGCAAGCAGCGGAATTCCGTTACTTGCAGCCGGGCCAAGCTCATTGGCTACAGTCTCATCGGCATCACGACGTAGCGGGCGCTCGCATTCCCCGGAGAACGAATCAGGCAGCTGCTGTTACTGTCGGTGAGTCCCAGCTCCACATCCTGGCCATCGATGGCGGCAAGAGCATCCAGCAGGTAGTTCACATTGAAGCCCACCTCCAGATCGTTACCCTCGTAAGCCACCTCGACCTCCTCCTCGGCCTCTTCCTGCTCCGGATTGTGGGCTTGTACCGTCAGCAAATTCTTCTTCACGGTCACGCGGATGCCGCGGTATTTCTCGTTGGACAAAATGGCGGTGCGCTGTAGCGCCTGGCGCAGCACGTCCCGATCGGCGCGAATGGCTGAGGCCGGAGCCGCCGGGATAACCCGCGAATACTCCGGGAAACGCCCATCGATCAGCTTCGAAGTGAAGCGAATGTCGCCGATCTGTGCCCGAACGTGATTAGTTCCTATCGCTACCTCGGCATCCCCATCCGCATTCAGCACACGCTGTAATTCAAGCACTCCCTTGCGAGGCACGATCACCTGCTGCGAATTTTTCGCCTTGGCCGCCAGCGCCGTTTCACACAAGGCCAGACGATGCCCGTCGGTAGCCACCGCCCGCAGCACCTGTCCGTCAATCTCCAACAGCATACCGTTCAGGTAGTAACGCACGTCCTGTTGCGCCATGGAGAAATGGGTCTTCTCCAGCAAGCGCAGCAGTTCCCTGCGCGGCAGTTGCACCGTCTGCTGCGAATTGATGTCGTCCACCACCGGAAAATCCGCCGCCGGCAAAGTCGACAGACTAAATCGACTGCGGCCGCCTTTGATCACCACCTTCTCGCCTTCCAGGCTCAGTGACACTGCGAGTTTCTCGGGAAGCGCCCGCAAAATATCCAAAAACTTTCGTCCCGGCACGGTGATGTCACCGCTGTCTTGCACGGCCACCTCGGTGGAAGCCACCAGCTCCACCTCCAAATCCGTGGCGGTAATCGACAGCTGTCCTCGGCGAACCCCCAGCAATACATTCGCCAACACCGGCATGGTTTGGCGCCGTTCCACCACCCCAATGACCGCCTGTAACGGGGTCAATAATTTCTCGCGCTCTGCCGTCAATTTCATGGGCTCACCATCTTGAATCTTAAAGATCTTAATTCTTAGAAAGAGATTATTACTATGATTATGAGGAATCGAATATCAGTGTGTAACAGTAATAACTACCTATTAATCAATAATATACGTACAAATAAAACACCCCATCAGCTGTCCGTATACCGCCCGCAAACTGTCGATCACCTGTGAATATCTTTATCCACAGAATCATCCACAGCTTTTCCTACCCTATCCCGTCAGGGTTCTCAACAGGTTTAAATAGTCCTCTCCGATACGTCGATCCGTCTCGCGCAACTCCTTCACTCGCCTGCAGGCATGCAGCACGGTGGTATGGTCCCGTCCGCCGAATGCATCGCCGATTTCCGGCAGGCTGTGATTGGTCAACTCCTTCGCCATGGCCATGGCCACCTGGCGCGGACGAGCGATCGAACGGCTGCGCCGCTTGGACAGCAAATCCGCGATTCTGATCTTGTAATACTCGGCCACGGTTTTCTGAATATTCTCCACTGTGACCAATTTTTCCTGCAGCGCCAACAGATCCCGGAGCGCCTCCTTGGCGAACTCCAGAGTAATCGGTCTGCCGGTGAAATTGGAGGTGGCAACGACCCGGCGCAGCGCGCCCTCCAACTCACGCACGTTGGAACGAATGCGCTTCGCAATGAAAAAAGCCACTTCCTCGGGAAGATCGACCTGTGTTATCGCTGCCTTGCTCATCAGGATGGCCACGCAGGTTTCCAATTCCGGCGGCTCGATCGCCACCGTCAAACCCCAGCCGAAGCGTGATTTCAAGCGCTCCTCGAGTCCATCGACTTCCTTCGGATACCTGTCGCAGGTCAAGATCACCTGCTGCTGGCTTTCGAGCAGCGCATTGAAAGTGTGAAAGAACTCTTCCTGTGAGCGGTCCTTGCCTGCGAAAAACTGGATGTCGTCGATCATGAGGCAATCGAGCGAGCGATACGCCGTCTTGAAATCGTTGATGGTGTTGTGCTGCAGGGCCTTCACCATATCGCCGACGAATCGCTCGCTGTGCACGTAGGCTAGGCGCGCCTCCGAATTGCGCTCCTTAAGCTTGTTGGCCACCGCGTGCATCAAGTGGGTCTTGCCCAAGCCTACGCCGCCATAGATGAACAGCGGGTTGTACGCCCGGCCGGGGTTGCCCGCGACCTGAATCGCCGCCGCCTTGGCGAGCTGGTTGCTCTTGCCCTCGACGAAGCCCTCGAAGGTAAATTCCGCATTGATGCGGCTGCCCAGCACCATCGGCGCGAGTTTCCGCGCCCGGGCCGCCGCCGCAGCACCGTCGTCCTTCAGGGCCGTCGGCACGGGACGGACCATGACGCCGGCCCGCGTGCCCACGTCCAGCGCCACCTCCGGGGCCAGCCCATCCGCAAACGCCAGCGTGAGCTCCTTGATCCTCGGCAGCAGATTCTGGCCGAGCCACTCGATGACATAACGATTGGGTGCCAGGAGCTTGAGCTCACCGTCGCGCTCGATCGCTTGCAGGGGCCGCACCCAGGTGTTGAACTGCTGTTCCGGGAGTTCGCCCTCGAGCACTCGCAGACAGCGGTTCCATAGCGACTCCGGCAAGAGCGCTCTCCTAAGGGGTAGAGGCAATGGGTTAAACGAAGAAAGGGCAGGAAGTCTAGCTCCAACTTGAAGGGGCGTCTATTGACACAAGGAGGCTCGCTCAGTACCCTTGCCGGCCTTCGTAAAAGCTTAGATCGTTGATTTACCCCGTGGTTTCGCTCGAGTGGCGCTATGAAACGTACCTTCAACCCCAGTAATTTACATCGTGCCCGTACCCACGGTTTTCGCGCGCGCATGGCCACCAAGAGCGGCCGTCAGGTGCTGGCTCGGCGCCGCGCCAAGGGCCGCAAGCGCCTCTGCCCGTAGCGCGCTCTTCTTAAGGGCTGTCTATCCGTAAACTGACGTTCGAGCCGCGCAAGCGTTTGCACCAGCCGGCCGAATTCAAAGAAGTGAAACGGCGTGGCAGGAAGTTCGCCGATGCATTCTTCAGTCTATCTGTTCTCGCCAACCATGAAACCCATCCGCGATTGGGTTTGAGCATTGCGACGCGCACCTTCGGCACCGCCGTATCGCGCAATCGCATCAAACGCCTCGCGCGCGAGTCCTTTCGCTTGAACCAACACTCCTTGCCGCCGGTCGATGTTACCGTCTCCGCTCGAGATGCGGCGCGCATGGCAAAGCTCGCCGATTTGCGATCGAGCCTCGACAAGCACTGGAAATCCATCACGCAAAAATGCTAGCCCCTCGCCAAATCTTGCTGTGGAGTATCCGCGGATACCAACTCGCCATCAGTCCGATGATCGGGCCGCGCTGCCGCTTCTATCCCAGTTGCTCCTGCTATGCACATACGGCGATCGAGCGCCATGGCGCCGTGCGCGGCTCCTGGCTTGGCCTGCGCCGGTTGTTACGTTGTCACCCATTCGCGCCAGGCGGCTACGACCCCGTGCCGGACAAGAGACCGACCCATGCCTAATATCCGTTTGACGCTTTGGGGCGTTCTCGCCGCCATCCTATTTTTGAATTACCAAACCTGGCTGCATGACTACGAGCCGCCGGTTAGTGCACCACAGACCGATGCAGCACCCGCCGTAGCGCCCGCCAGGTTGGGCGACTCCGTGCCGGAGCCCACCGCGAGCGCGCCGGCGCCCCAGACCTCCCCGCAGACGGCCACCGCACCCGCCGCGGCTTCGACGCCCGCGATTGCCGCGGCCGCGTCGGGTTCGGACTTAAGTCCCCCCGCCCTGCTGCATGTCACCACCGACGTGCTGGACTTGTGGGTCAACCTCAAGGGCGGTGAACTGGATCGCGCCGAGCTGCTGCAATACCCGCAGCGCAAGGACACGCCGAATATTCCGGTGCGGCTATTGAGCGATGCGCCGCCGCCCACGCTGTATCTCTTGCAAAGCGGACTGTTCGGCGGCACGGGCGAAGCTGCGCCCACGCACCAGGCACTATGGAAGTCGGACGAAACGACCTTCGTGCTTGCGCCGGGTGCGGAGGAGCTGCGCGTGCCGCTCACCTGGACCGATGGCGCGGGCCTCTCCGTCACCAAGACCTTCGTGTTCAAGCGCGGCCAGTACGCCGTGGCTCTGGACTACGAGGTGAAGAACGACGGCGCATCGGCGCGCAACCTAGGTTCCTACGCGCGGATCTTGCGGCATTGGGAGCATGCCTCGCGTTCCTATTTCGACGTCGAGACCTACTCCTTCAAAGGCCCCGCCGTCTACGACGGCACCAAGTCCAAAGATCTCAATGTCGAAAGCGACAGCGATGCCAAGTACTCCGCCACCATCACCAACGGTTGGTTCGCCTCCCTGCAGCATCAATTCGTGGCCGCCGTGGTGCCACCGGCCGGCCAGCCGTATCACTACCAAGTGGAGGTGGCCAACAACCAGTATCTGGTCACCGCCACCGGGCCGATGACGGCGATCGCTGCCGGCGCCAAGGCCCAGTTCCATGAGCAATTGTTTGTCGGTCCCAAATTGCAGTCGCAGCTTGCGCCGCTCGGACGGAATCTGGAGCGCACCGTCGACTTCGGCGTGCTGACCGTGCTGGCGCAGCCGTTGTTCACCGGTCTTAACTACATACACAAGCTGGTCGGTAACTGGGGCTGGTCCATCATCATCGTGACGGCGCTGATCAAGCTGCTGTTCTACCCCTTGAGCCAGGCCAGCGGCCGATCCATGGCCAAGATGCGCGCGGTGGGACCGCGCATGAAGCAGATTCAGGAAAGCTTCAAGGACGACCGCGAGAAATTGGGCCGGGCCATGATGGAGCTCTACAAGAAAGAGAAGATCAACCCGCTGGCGGGCTGTTTGCCCACGGTGGTGCAGATCCCCGTGTTCATTTCCTTCTACCGCGTGCTCTTGGAGAGCGTGGAAATGCGCCAGGCACCTTTCCTGCTGTGGATCAACGACCTGTCCTCGCGAGACTTCTTCTTCGTCCTGCCGCTGTTGATGGGTGGCGCCATGTTCGCGCAATTCAAGTTGAATCCCCCGCCCGCCGATCCCATGCAGGCCAAGATCATGCAATTCATGCCGTTGATCATGACGGGCATGATGGCGTGGTTCCCCTCGGGATTGGTGCTGTACTGGCTCACGAACACGGTGCTGTCCATCGCGCAGCAGTGGCGGGTGAATCAGGTGGTGGAAGCGGAGGCTGCGAAGCAGCGCAGCTAGCGGAATCTCGTGGATTCTCCCGATACCATTGCCGCCGTCGCCAGCGCTCCCGGGCGCGGCGCGGTCGGGGTGGTACGCGTCTCGGGAGCTCAAGTGCCGCAAATCGCGGTGCAGATGCTCGGGTTTCTGCCCGCGCCCCGGTTCGCACAGCTGACGAATTTTCTCGATGCCGCGGGCGAACCCATCGACCGGGGGTTGGCCCTGTACTTCCCCGCGCCGTTCTCCTTGACGGGCGAGCATGTGTTGGAGCTCCAGGCACACGGCGGCACGCTGGTCGGGGACATGCTGCTCAAGCGGTTGCTGGAGATGGGCTGCCGCATGGCGAGGCCCGGCGAGTTCAGTGAACGCGCCTTCTTGAACGGCAAAATCGACGTTGCGCAGGCGGAGGCCATCGCCGATCTGATCGATGCCGGCACCACGGCGGCGGCGCGCGCGGCGGTGCGCTCCATGCAGGGAGAATTCTCGGCGCGCATCCACGCTCTGCAGGCGCAGCTGACCGAGCTGCGCTCGGCAGTGGAGGCGGCCATCGATTTTCCCGACGAAGAACTCGACTTCCTGCCGGGCAACTTGCTGCAAGATCGCATCGGCAACATCCTGGCCGCCTTCGACTCCATCACCGCCGCGGCACGGCAGGGCTCGCTGCTGCGCGAGGGACTGAACGTCGTCATCGCGGGCCGCCCTAACGCGGGAAAATCCAGCTTGCTCAATAAACTGGTCGGCGATGACATCGCGATCGTGACCGATCAGCCGGGAACCACGCGTGATGTGCTGCGCCAGCACCTGCACCTGGACGGCTTGCCGCTGAACTTGATCGACACCGCGGGATTGCGCACAACCGCCGATGCCGTCGAGGCGGAAGGCGTGCGCCGCGCGCGCAACGAATTGCAGCGGGCCGATCGGGTACTGTACATCTGGGATGCCGCGCGCGCCGGCGAGCCGCAGGATTTCAGCGCGGCGCTCCAAGAATTGCCGCACGGCGTTCCGGTTACATTGGTCTTCAACAAGATCGATCTGACCGGGGCAGCGCCCGCCATCGATGAGTCGTCGAGTCCCGCGCGAATTTTCTTGAGCGCGAAAACCGGCGAGGGCGTGGAGCTGCTACGCACGCACCTGAAGGCCAGCGCGGGTTACCTAAGCGGCGAAACCGGTGCCCTGTCGGCGCGCCGCCGGCACCTCGATGCGTTGGCGCGCGCCAAAGCCTGTGTGGCACAGGCCGCCGTGCACTTGACCGCCCGCACCCTGGAACTCTTCGCCGAAGAACTACGGCGCGCTCAGCTCGCCCTGGGTGAAATCACCGGCGAATTCACCAGCGATGATTTGCTGGGGGAGATCTTCAGCAGCTTTTGTATCGGGAAGTAGCGGGGCGCGAATAGGCCCGCGTGGCTGCAGAGTCGGTGGCGAAGTCTCGCTGTCGTTGCGAAACCTTATGTCGCCATTTGCCGACAGTTATTCTCTCAAACGCCCTGGTTGGTGGGATCCAAATCCGTCATGTCGACATCGAGCGAGCGGGCGAACCGCGCCAGAACTCCCAATCCCAGGAACACGCCCAGCGTAATGAGCGCCGTCACGAGCGGGAAGCGCCAGAATAACCACAGCATTGTGCACGCGGAAAGCGTCAATATCGCGATGAATGCCACGGTGCTAATCCGCGAGGATGACGAGTTGGCCATGCCGATACCCCCGAGCCGTTAGATGACGCGACGCGAAGTATACATAGCGTGTACTTGAACGCCTATACAGGAATCCCCTTAATTGCAATCGGCCAGCGCCCAGTTGTTAAATTAAAACCGTCCTACAAACAATTTTTATCCGAGCATGGTTTCGCGCCGCCAGTGGCGCGCGGTGAGAACGAACAGCAGCAGTGCAAGCGCGAGCGACGCGGCCGCCGACACCAGCACATCCGGCAGGCGAATCGACTCGTCCTTGAGCACGCTGGTCATCAACAAATGTTGGCTCAGCGACGGGATGAACATCAGCGAGCTGGTCGGCTTCAGCGAGTAGATGCTGGCAAAGGCAATCGGCAGCGTCGGCACCAGCAGCACGGTGGTCAGATAGGTCTGTGCCTCGCGGTAGCTGCGTGTGAATGAAGCCACGAATGTCATGAGGGTGGCGCCCAGCGGCACGAAAGGCAGGCAAATCGCGAAGAAAATCAGCGCGGTCTTGAGCCCCAGATTGGCGCTCATGCCGATCCGCTCGAGCGGTACGAAGCGAAACACATAGACGAAGGCGGTCAAGCTCAAGGCCAGCGAGATGCACATGTAGGCGCAGGTCGCCAGGATTTTGCCGCCCACCAATGCCGAGCGAGCGACCGGCAAACTGAGCAGCGCCTCCAGCGAGCCGCGCTCGCGTTCCCCCGCCGTGGAATCGATGGCCAGATACAGGCCGCCCATCAGCAGCGCAAACAGCACGAAGTACGTCATGAAGCCCAGCACGACCACTGCGCGGCCGGTGGGGGTGGCAACGTCCACCTCGTTCACGGCGACGGGCAAGGACAACAGCGGATTGACCCCCCGAAGCTCGAGCCGCAGTTGCGCGATGGTGCTGCCGTAAGCGGCCAAAACGCCCCGCGCACGGTCTGCGATCTTTCGGGTTTGGGAGTCGGCGCTGTCGGCGAACAGCAGCAAGGGTGCCGGTTTCGACGCCGCAAAGAGTTGCGGATATTCCTCGGGTACCAGCAGCACGACCTGGTATACGCCGGCGCGCACGGCGGCGCGCGCCTCGTTCTCCGACAGTTCGCTGAACGTGAGTTTGACGCCGCGCGCCTTGAGGTACTGGGTCAGCCCCGGGGCGTAATGACTCCCGGAGATGGTGAGCTTCAAGGGAACCTCCGACTCGACCACGCTTTGCTCCAGCATGCGCGAGACCATGAGGCCGAACAGTATCGGTCCGAACAAGGGACCGAAGAGCAACGCCGACAACAAGGTGCGCCGGTCGCGCAAGTTCTCCAAGAACTCCTTGGCGAAAACCACGAATAAGGGGCGCATCAGCTAACGCCTTCCGGATCGCCGAGCACCTGCAGAAAGGCCTCCTCCAATGTCGCTGCGCCGCTGCGCTCGCGGATCTCCTGCACCGTGGCGTCCGCCAACACCCGGCCGTGGCCGATGATGACCACACGATCGCACAGCGCCGCCACTTCCTGCATCACATGCGAGGAGAACAGCACGCAACGCCCTTCTTGCTTCAAGGCCAGCAGCATGTCGCGCAAATTGCGTATTGCCATCACGTCGAGCCCGTTGGTGGGTTCGTCGAGCACGACATTGCCCGGGTCGTGGACCAGGGCACGCGCCAGCGCCACCTTGATGCGCTGCCCCTGAGAAAAGCCTTTCGCGCGCCGTTCCATGAAGGCTTCCATGCCCAAGGCCTGCGACAACTCCGCGGTGCGCGAGTTGAGTTGCTGCGCGCTCATGCCATGCAGCGAACCGAAATACTGGATGTTCTCTCGGGCGGTCAGATTGTTGTACAGCCCGGCGGCGTGCGGCAGCACACCCAAGTGAGCGCGTGCCTTGGAGGTTTCGCCGCGTATGTCGATGCCGTCGATACAGGCCTTGCCGCCGTCCGGCGTCAACACCCCGTACAGCATGCGCAGACAGGTCGACTTGCCGGCGCCATTGGCGCCCAGCATTCCGGTGATCTCGCCGTCGCGCGCCACGAAGGACACGTCCTTGGCGGCCTCGATGCTGCCGAAGCGCTTGCTCAAACCGGTGGCCTCGATCATGGCGCAGGTCCCGTCATGCTCAAGAAAAAGGGTTCTGGGCTATGCTGTTCGAGGCAGGCGGCATCGAGCGCCTCGGGCGCCGCGCTGTCGAGAAAATCCGCCATGAGCTTGGGCACGCACCCGGTGCCCAATTGACCGTGGCCTTCGCCTTTCAAGATCAAGTGGCGATGGTGAGTCAGGCCCGTGGCCACGCGCTCGGCATCGGCGGGTGGGGTTACCGGATCCGCCTCGCCGGACAACAACAGCGTCGGGATGTCGCTGTGCAAGGGCGCATGCAGATCCGCATCCACCGGACCGCGCGGCCAGAGTTTGCAAATTTCATGCAGGGCATCCACGAGCTCCGTGCCTTGGTAGGTCTTTGCCATCGCGGCGCGGTCGATACCGGCGGCCGCGAAAAAGGGCTCATCCTCGCTGCAAATGACGCTGTACTGCATGCCGTTGGCCAGCTGATCGCCGATCTGCCGCGCGTTCATGATGGCCTGCGAGGTCATGGGCCGCAGCTTGCCGTGCGCGGCCTGATGAATGAGTGCCGGCAGCAAAGATGCCTGTATGGCGCTGTAGGACAAAAACCTCAACGCCATCCCGAGGACTTTATGGCTGAACTCGATCTCGATCGGCAGCCCGCTGTTCGGGTCATCGATCGTCGCCATGACTTTTTGCGGACCGAATTGGCGCAGCAAAGACTCCAGGTCCTGCTGCAGGTCGGGATACGCCGCGGCGCAATCGGCGGCCATGCGGCAACGTGCGACGATGAGATTCAACGCCTGCTCACCGTCCTGCGGCGTCTCGACACCGATCACCTGCTCCGGGTACGTCACGCCGTCCAGGATGACGGCGTGCACCCTGTCCGGGTGGCGGCGCATGTAGTGCTCCGCGACTCGCGTGCCATACGAGGCACCGTACAAGTCGATCTGCGCAAAACCCAAGGCCGACCGCACCTCATCCAGGTCTTGAACCGCAACGCTGGTGGTATAGAAGCGCACCCGCGGCGTGAGCTTGGCAAGACAGTCGGCGGTCGCCTTGCGCAGCGCCGGCATCGGATCCGCGGGTTGCTGCCATTCCTCCGGATACTCGCAGAACTGCGGACTCGAGGCTCCCGTGCCGCGCTGGTCCAACAGCACGATGGCGTGATTGCGGTTGATCCGGGCAAACGCGCTGTTCAAGGACACGTAGACCTGCCGCGCGCTTTGCCCCGGACCGCCTGCCAGCAGGAACATGGGTGCGCCCGTGCTGCGTCGATTCAGCGCCGGCACCACCGCCACGTTGAGTTCAATGGATCCATCCCGCGGATGGTCGCGATCTTCCGGCACGCGCAGCGAGCCGCAGCGCGCTGCGACGGAAGTCAACTTGAGCGGGTGTTCGAGCCGGCACTCCGTCAGCGGCAGCAGCGCAGCCTCCGCCGCGCCAAGGCGCGACCATGCCACGCACAAACCCACGCCAGCCCACACCAACGCCCGTCGCAACTGCCGCATGCCACCTCCAACATAGGCGCCTATCCTTAAGTGTTCTCTCTCGCGGTCACGGGAACATTCAGACAGGCTGCCGACGATTGTATGGGATTCGCTACCCACGGCTGGCCACAACTTGATAGATTTGCGGCACAGTTGGCCATTACCATAGTTGCCATGACCATCATCCGCGAAGCCGATGTGATTGCGAGCGTTGCCGACGCCCTGCAGTACATTTCTTACTACCACACGCCGGATTTCATCCGCGCCATGGGACGTGCGTACGCCGTCGAACAAAGCCCGTCGGCGCGCGACGCCATCGCGCAGATCCTCACCAATTCGCGCATGTGCGCGGAGGGCCATCGCCCGATCTGCCAGGACACGGGCATCGTCGTGGTGTTCGTCAAGGTGGGCATGGGTGTGTCATGGGATGCGAGGCTGGATCTGGAATCGATGATTAATGAAGGGGTGCGCCGTGCGTACCTCAACCCGGAAAACAAACTGCGCGCCTCGATCGTGGCGGATCCCGCCTTCAAGCGCGGTAACACCAAGGACAACACGCCGGCGGTGATCCACACCGAAATGGTCACGGGAGATCACGTGGAAATCACCGTGGCCGCCAAGGGCGGCGGCTCCGAAAACAAATCCCTGTTCGCGATGCTGAACCCTTCCGACTCGGTCGCCGACTGGGTGCTCGACATGGTGCCGGAGATGGGAGCGGGTTGGTGTCCGCCCGGCATGCTGGGCGTAGGAATCGGCGGCAGCGCCGAGAAGGCCATGCTGCTGGCGAAGAAATCGCTCATGGAGCCCATCGACATCGCCGACCTGATTGCGCGCGGACCCAAGTCGCCATTGGAAGAGCTGCGGCTGGAAATATACCGGCGAGTCAACGCGCTCGGCATCGGCGCCCAAGGCCTGGGCGGCCTGACCACGGTGCTGGACGTCAAGATCTTGGACTACCCGACCCATGCGGCATCCCTGCCGGTGGCCGTGATTCCGAATTGCGCCGCCACGCGTCACATTCATTTCACGCTCGACGGCTCGGGGCCTGCGGTGCTGACGCCGCCGGACTTGGATCTCTGGCCCAAGGTCCAATGGACCGCGGATGCCGGTGCGCGCCGGGTGGCGCTCGACGGCCTGACTCAAAACGACATCGCGACCTGGAAGCCGGGTGAACGGCTGCTGCTGTCCGGCAAGCTCTTGACCGGGCGCGACGCCGCTCACAAGCGTATCTGCGCCCTACTCGAGGCCGGCAAACCCCTGCCCGACGGGTTGGATTTCACCGGCCGCGTGATCTACTACGTCGGCCCCGTCGATCCGGTGGGCACCGAAGTCGTGGGGCCGGCGGGTCCGACCACCGCCAATCGCATGGATAGATTTACCGACACCATGCTGGGCAAGTCGGGACTCTTGGCGATGGTGGGCAAGGCGGAGCGCGGGCCGGAGACCGTCGCATCCATCGCGCGGCATCGCTCTGCCTACTTGATTGCCGTGGGCGGAGCCGCGTTCCTGGTGTCGAATGCCATTCGCGGCAGCCGCGTCGTGGCTTTCCCGGAACTCGGCATGGAAGCCGTGTACGAATTCGACGTCAAGGACATGCCGGTCACCGTGGCCGTGAGTGCCAGCGGCGAATCGGTGCACGAGACCGGGCCGAAGCAATGGGCGGGAAAGTTCGCCGGCATTCCCGTCAACGTGGAGTGATTTTCGGGGCCGCTAAGGACCGCACGGCTTGAACAATTCCTGAACAACGGAACAGCTTGCGGAAGGCCGGACTTCGTCATGAATGAGTAGTCCCCGGCTACAGCGCCAATCGCATCAACAGGCCCGGCCCGAATCGAGTGTTGAAACTGCCGACGATGCTGAAACCGCAGGCGAGATAGAAGCGTTCCGCGTGCGGATTGCCGACCACGTGCAGGCAGCTCGATCCCTTCGAGCGCGCGACTTTAGCGCAATGTTCCACCAAGCGTTTGCCCACGCCCCGGCGCTGGGTGGCGGGCTCGACGAACAGCGCATCGAGCTCCGTGTCGCCGTCCGCGCGCGTCGCGATCGCCGAAAAACCCACGACGGCACCATCCTGCTCCAGTACGAACACGCCCCCGGCCCTGATCTGCTCCATCGGCACCTCGATGGCGTCCGGATGCCGCAGCAAGGCCTCACGGTCGCCTTCATTGCCGAGCGAGGCACGAAGCTGCAACGCCTCAAGGGTGTCGCGCTCGGCGGGAGTGGCGGGTCGGATGGTCACACCGCGAACTATACCTGCGCCGCCTCCACGGGTGCCTGGTGCTTTTTCCGGCAGGGGATTAGAGTACGCGCCCAGCCTAAAAATCGAGTAGATTCAGCGTCATGCGTTTTGCAGAGGAATATGGAGTGATCGTGATCGGCGGCGGCCACGCCGGTACCGAAGCCGCGCTGGCGGCGGCGCGTATGGGGCTGCGCACGCTGCTGCTCACCCACAATATCGAAACGTTGGGACAAATGAGCTGCAACCCGGCGATCGGCGGCATCGGCAAGGGCCACTTGGTGAAGGAAATCGACGCGCTCGGCGGGGCGATGGCGCGTGCCACCGATCAGGCAGGAATCCAGTTCCGCACTTTGAATGCCAGCAAGGGGCCCGCCGTGCGAGCCACGCGCGCGCAGGCGGATCGCCAGCTGTACCGGCGCGCGATTCGCCGCATGCTCGAGACGCAAGCTAATTTGAGTTTGTTCCAGCAGGAGGCGGCCGACCTTGTGCTGCAGGGCGATCGTGTCGTCGGCGTCGTCACCGCCAGCGGCATCGAATTCAGCGCGTCCGCCGTGGTGCTGACCGTGGGTACTTTCCTGGGCGGCAAGATCCATGTGGGCCTCGAGAGCCACGCCGGCGGCCGCGCCGGCGATCCCGCCTCGGTCAGGCTGGCCTCGCGGCTGCGTGAGTTGAATCTGCGCGTCGGCCGGCTGAAGACCGGCACGCCACCGCGCATCGACGGGCGCAGCATTGATTTCTCCGCGCTGCGCGAACAGCACAGCGATGATCCGCGGCCGGTGTTCTCCTACTTGGGTACGCGCGCCGAACATCCGCGCCAGCTGCCCTGCCACATCACGGCCACCAACGCGCGAACCCACGACATCATCCGCGCCGCGACGGCGCGCTCGCCGCTGTTCACGGGGGTGATCGAGGGCGTGGGACCGCGCTACTGCCCTTCGGTCGAGGACAAAGTCGTGCGCTTTGCCGACAAGTCATCGCACCAGATCTTCGTGGAGCCCGAGGGCCTTCATACCCACGAAATCTATCCCAATGGCATCTCGACCAGCCTGCCATTCGACGTGCAGTACGAGTTTGTGCGCAGCATTGCAGGCTTCGAGCGCGCGCACATCACCCGGCCGGGATATGCCATCGAGTATGACTTCTTCGATCCGCGCGATTTGAAGTCGAGCCTGGAGAGCAAATTCCTCTCCGGCCTGTACTTCGCCGGGCAGATCAACGGCACCACCGGCTACGAGGAGGCGGCTGCGCAGGGACTGCTCGCCGGCACAAACGCCGCACGCCAAGTGCAGGGTCGCGAACCTTGGTGCCCGACCCGCCAGCAAGCTTATATCGGAGTACTGGTCGATGATTTGATCACCCGCGGTGCAACCGAACCCTACCGCATGTTCACCAGCCGCGCCGAATATCGCCTATCTCTGCGCGAAGACAATGCGGATCTGCGCCTCACGCCGCAGGGTCGAGAGCTGGGGTTGGTCGATGATGGGCGCTGGGAATTTTTCCAGCGCAAACGCGATATCCTCGATGCCGAGATCGACCGGCTCGAGCGCACGGTGGTGCATCCCGCCCAGGTGGACGCGGAGTTGCTCGACAAATTGGGTGCACGGCTGTCACGCGAGAGCCGCGCATTCGACTTGCTGCGCCGGCCGGAGTTATCCTATGAGGATCTGCGCGGCGTGGCGCCAGCCGACGCCGCTTGGTCGGGCGATGAACGCCTGCGCGACCAGGTGCCGCTGCAGGTAGAAGTGCAGGCCAAGTACTCAGGCTATCTGAAGCGTCAGAGCGATGAGATCGACCGCCAGCACCGCTACGAAGAATTGCGCCTCCCCGCCGATCTCGACTACGCCTTAGTCGGTGGGTTGTCGAACGAGGCGCGCCAGCGTCTTTGCGATGTGCGTCCAGAAACCTTGGGACAGGCGGCGCGGATTCCTGGGTTAACGCCGGCCGCGGTGTCGCTGCTGCTGGTGCATCTGAAAAAGCGCGATCGCGCCGCGTAGCTTTAAAGAGCCAACCTCAATGAGCATCGACAGTTTTTACGACTTTCCCGTGGCCGGGCTCGATGGCAGAGCCAATATTCTGGATGCCTTGCGCGGCAAGGTGACGCTGGCGGTGAATGTCGCCAGCCAGTGCGGCTACACGCCGCAATATGCGGGTCTCGAGGATCTATATCGGGAGCTGAAATCGCAGGGTTTCATGGTCATCGGTTTCCCCTGCAATCAATTCGGTGCACAGGAACCGGGCAGCGCGGCGGAAATTCAAAGCTTCTGCTCGGTCAATTTCGGCGTGAGCTTTCCTCTGTCGGAGAAAATCGAGGTCAACGGCGCCCGCCGCCATCCCCTGTATGCCTGGCTGACGGCCCCGGAAAACGGCTTTCCCGGCGATATCGGCTGGAATTTCGAGAAATTCCTCATCGCCCGCGACGGCCGGGTGAATGCCCGGTATCCGGCCGGAACCAAGCCCACCGACCCAGGACTGCTGCAGGATCTGGCGAACCTTCTGTAGCGTGCGTCGTGGGTGTGCCGGCAAATTCAAGGAGCGCGCTTGCTCGAGTGGCAATTTGGGCGCCCACTCTTTAACATCAGCGCACTTTATGGAACCCAAGAAGGTTCGGAGAACTAGATGCCTTTTCGATTGAATCCCTGTGCGAAGCTCGCAGGCGCAGCACTTACCTTGAGTTTATCGGTTGCGGCGCATGCGGCCGGCGATCCGGCGCAGGGCGAGAAGAAGTTTTATACCTGCTACGGATGCCACGGGGTGGCCAACTACAAAAATGCCTATCCCGACTACAGCGTACCCAAACTGCGCCATCAGAATGGCGCCTATCTGATCGCGGCGCTGCAGGAGTATCGCGACGGCACCCGCCCGCACGCCACCATGCACGCACAGGCAGCGTCGCTGTCGGATCAGGATATCGAAGACATCGCCGCCTACCTGCAGGGTACGGAAGCCGTGAAGCCCGGCGCCGCCGCCGCCGCCAACGCGCCGAAGCAAGTCGCGGCATGCATAGCCTGTCACGGTGAGAACGGTCTCGGCGTCGAGGCGCCCTTGGTGCCTAAGCCGCCGGTGCTGGCGGGACAGCACGTGGATTACCTCGAACAGGCACTAACCGCTTATCGCAACGGCCGGCGCAAGAACGTCGTCATGGACGGCATGGCGCAGCTGCTGACCAGCGACGAAGACATCAAAATCGCCGCCGCGTATTTCGCAGAACACCCCTCGCCATTGGCCACGGCGAGCACCGACAGCAAGTAAGCTAGCTAGTTTTCCATCGGGCTTTGCGCGACCCCGATGGTAAGCGAATGGATGGAGGGCTTACCAGGAGCTGTCTGCGCTGCCATGGGACTTTAGGCAGGCGCGCGGTCGCGCTCCTACTCGCGCAGCATCATGAGAAATTGCGCAAACGTGGCGTAGTAGGCGTCTCGGTTCGGCTTCTTCCGATACCCGTGGCCTTCGTCCGCCGCCAGCAAGTACCACACCTCGCGGTTCTTCCCGCGTAGTTTATTCACCAGCTGTTCCGCCTCGGAGAGCGGCACGCGCGGATCGTTCTTGCCGTGAACTACCAGCAACGGACGGGTAATCCGCTCTGCATTGGTGAGGGGCGAAATGCGTCGCAGGAATATCCGCATGCCCGGGTCGCGTTCATCGCCGTATTCGGCGCGACGCTGAGCTTGGCGGTAGGGCGCCGTGTTGGTCAGAAAGCTCACGAAGTCCCCGATACCGGCGACATCGACGCCGCCGCGCAGACGGTCGCTGTAGTTGACCAGCGTCGCCAGAGTCAAATAGCCCCCATACGAGCCGCCGGCGACTACCACATGCTTGGCATCGAAGTTGCCCTGCAAGCCGATCCACACCAGCAGCGCGCCGACGTCTTTCACCGCGTCCTCGCGCAGCATGCCGTTATCCAGTGCCATGTAAGTCTTGCCGTAACCCGAGGAGCCGCGCACATTGGGCGCGACCACCGCGAAGCCCAGCTCGTTCACCACGTATTGAATCCAGGGATCGAAGCCGGGGCGGAATTGTGCCTCCGGACCGCCGTGCAGCGAGACGAGCACGGGGTGCGGACCCGGGCTCGCCGGTTCGTAGACGTAGAGCGGAACCTGGCGGGCTTTGCCATCCACGCGGTCGAAGGTCGGAAATTCGGTAAGCCTGGGCGCGACAAATTTGCTGAGATCGACCGGACCGGCTTCACTGGACGTCCAGGGAACGAGGCGATTTTGCTCGAGATCGAGTACGTAGGCGTCCCTGGGCTGATTCGCCGCGGCGAAGCCGAAGGCGAGACGATTGCCCTCCGCATCGAAACTCAAGGAATCGATGATCCCCGGTACCTTGAGCCGCGGCGGCGTAAGATCTTGGTGCGTGCGCAAGTCCAGCAGGTTCAGCTTACCCGCACCCGCCTCGTTGCTGATATAGGCTAGGTAGTGCCCGTCGCGCGAAACGGCCAGTTCCTCGATGTCCCAGGGAATGTGTCCTGACAGGACGGTCTTTTCGTTCGTGAACAGATTGACGTAGCGCAGTCGCTTGAACTCGCCGTCGCGATCGGAGATCAGGTACACGCCCTGGCCGTCGCGGGTGAACTTCGCGCCCGCAATGCCCGCAGCGCCCGCCTTTGCCGTCCCAGCATCTACCTCGCGCCTCTGTCCGGAAGCCAAGTCGACCACGTACAGATAGCTTTCGCCGATGGAGACCGCCTTCAGCACCAGCAGCTTCGAATCATCCGGCGACCAATCGAGCGCGGACCACGCCGCGCCGCCGGCATCGCCGGTAAAGGCCAGGCGCGGCAGGTTGCCCGACTCCGGATCCACGATGTCGATGTCGTAGCTGCGCCCATCGCGCGCGGTGCTGAAGAAGGCCACTTCGCGCCCGCTGTTCGACCACAGCGGCGCGCCGTTGCGGGACTTGCCGTCCGTCAGCAATGTAGCCCTAGGTTCGCCCACCCGCTGGTAGTAGAGCTGGGTGTTTTCGTTACCGCCCTCGTCCTTAAGATAGACATAGGCATTGCGCGCCGGGTCGGGCGAGAACGCCGCTTCGACGATGGGTTCGTGCAGGAATGTCAGCTGACGCCGGGCACCGCCCGGCTGATCGACCAGATGCAGCTGGTCGACTTCGCCGAAGCGTGTCGCAATCAGCAACTGACCGCGCGGCGACCAGCCCAGCGGCGTCGCCTGGCGCGCATTCAAGTAGCCATCCAATTTATCGGTGAGCTCCGCAGGCGCCTCCGGTATGTTCTCGAAGGTCAAATTGCCGCGCTCGATGTGCGAGAAGCCATGGGCGGGTGGCGAAAGGAGCGCAGCGGCGATCAGCAGCGATAAATAAAGGCGGTTCATGTTCCTAGTTTCTCACAGCGCGAGGATAATGCAGCCGATGGCGGCCTTCGAGCATTTGATCGAATCTTACGACGTCGGCGATCTACTGGACGACATCGCGAGCGCTGACCCGCCTGCCTATCTGCATCGCGTGCTCGAGCGCGATAGGCCCAAGGATGCCGATGCCGCGGCTGAACTCGAGGTGCTCGCCAATCGTTTGGCGGGGGCTGAATGAATACTGCCCGACAACCAATGCGACAACCGAAATGGGAATCTAAACGGCAATCGAAGCGCTGGGTCATGCCCGCGGCCGCGGCCTTGATGGTGGCGGCCTGCGCCACGCCTACGCCCAAGCCTGGGAGCCCTATACCGCCCGCGGCGCCTGCGCCGGCGCTCGACGCCTCCTACGATTGGCACGGCCTCCTGACCGCGCCCTTTGGCAGCTTCCTCAAAGACATCCCCTTGAGCCTGCACGAGGTGCTGGTATTTCGTGAGGAGCACGCTGCGACCTCCGCCGATGAGGCGGAATGTTACGCCGTCAACGGAGCTGCCCCCCGCTTCATCGCCCGTTCGCCGTCTTTGTACATGCTCTGTTTCAAGCACGACCGCTTGGCGCGCATTGAGGCCACGGTGCGGCTGCCGGAAAAGGAGGCGGGGCAGATTTTTGCCGATGCCTGCGCTCTGTGGACGAAAAATGCGCGCGTGCCGGAGAGCCAAGACTGCGAGGGTGCCGACGGCGGCACGGTCTTCGTCGCCCGCCTCGAAAACACGGCGGATGAATCCGATTCGCAGATCACCATTCAACTCGACGCCTCCGATCCTAAGCCGGATCAGGCGCCAAACCAGGCGCCAAACCAGGCGCCGGACCACACGCCGGGCCACGGTTCAGGCTAGGCATGCGAGACGCGGAACGCGACCTGCTCATCACGGGCGCGAAAGAACTCGGTATCGAACTCGGCGCGCAGGTGGAGTTGCTGCTGCGGCTGGTGGATGAACTGGAACAGGCCAACAAGCATTTCAATCTGACCGCGATCCGCGATCGCCCCGGCATGCTTCGCAAACATGTGCTCGATAGCTTGAGCTTGCAGCCTTACCTGCTGGGAACTCGTGCGGCCGACGTCGGCACGGGTGCGGGCTTTCCCGGCCTGGCGCTGGCCATCGTCAATCCGGAACGCCGCTTTACGCTGATCGAGGCCACCGGCAAGAAGGCGCGCTTCGTCGAGCAGACGGCGCAAGCCTTGAGTTGCCGCAACGTGACCGTCGTCAATTCTCGCGCCGAAACCTATAGACCGTTCGAGCTTTTCGATACAGTGGTGGCCCGAGCCCTGTCGTCGCTGGCGGATTTCGTGGCCTACGCAGGCCATTTGTGCGCTCCCGGCGGCCGATTGCTGGCGATGAAAGGGAAGCGGCCGGATGATGAAATCTCCGCGCTTCCCCGATCGTTCCGCGTACTGGCCGTGCATCGCCTGAAGGTGCCGGGGCTCGCCGACGAGCGGCACCTGGTGGAGCTTAAGCGAAGTTCAAAGACTAAGTCATGAGGCAGGCCGACACTTGAAACGCGTCATTGCACTGGCCAATCAAAAAGGCGGTGTGGGCAAGACCACGACCGCCGTGAATTTGGCTGCCTCATTGACGGCGACCAAGCGGCGCGTCCTGCTCATCGACTTGGATCCGCAGGGTAATGCCACCATGGGTTGCGGGGTCGACAAGCACGCGCAGTCTCGCACCAGTTGCGATGTGCTGTTGGGCGACTGCGGAGCCATCGAAGCCTTGGTGGCGGTCGAATATGGCGGCTTCATGCTGATGCCGGCCAACCAGGATCTCACCGCCGCGGAAGTTCGCCTGCTGACCATGCCGGTGGGGCGCGAATTCAAATTGCGTAATGCGTTGGCCCAAGTGCGCGAAGATTTCGACGTGATCCTGATCGACTGCCCGCCGTCCTTGAACATGCTGACCTTGAACGCGCTGGTGGCGGCGGACTCGGTGATGGTGCCGATGCAGTGCGAGTACTACGCGCTGGAAGGCCTGACCGCACTCATGCAGACCATCGAACAAATCAAGGACAGCATCAACCCGGGCCTGGAAATCGAAGGATTGCTGCGCACCATGTTCGACCCGCGCAACAACCTGGCCAATGAGGTGTCCGCGCAGCTCATCGAACACTTCGGCGACAAGGTGTTTCGCACCATGATCCCGCGCAATGTCCGGCTCGCGGAGGCGCCGAGTTTCGGCAGGCCTGTCTTGTTTCACGACAAGGAGTCGCGCGGCGCGCTGGCCTATCTGGCCCTTGCCGGCGAAATGATTCGCCGCGACGAGCTGCCAGGCGCGCCTGTTCCGCCGGACGCACCCGTTCTGCCGGACGCGCCCGTATAATCGCCCGCAAAGCTCCAAGCGTTTACGGGAAATCGCTATGTCCGGCAAAAAGCTGTCTTTAGGTCGAGGCCTGGCCGAGCTAAGCCCCTTGCTGGCGCGCCGCGCCGCCACTCCTGAGGCCGATAAACCGGCGGTGCTGCCCGGCGACCGCCTGGCTTCCCTGCCCGTGGACTTGCTGCAGCGGGGCAAGTACCAGCCGCGCGCCGACATGCGTCCCGAGACCCTGGGAGAACTCGCCGATTCGATCAAGGCACGCGGTCTGGTGCAGCCCATCTTGGTGCGCCCGCTGCCGCGGCCTAATCCCACCGAATCCCAGCGCTATGAAATCATCGCCGGCGAACGACGCTGGCGCGCCGCGCAAATGGCAGGGCTGTCGGAAATTCCCGCCGTCATACGCGATGTGCCGGACGAAGACGCCGTGGCTATGGCGCTGATCGAGAACATTCAGCGCGAGGACCTCAACCCGCTGGAAGAGGCGCGGGCGTTGTTGCGCTTGATCGAGGAATTCGGCCTGACGCATCAAGCCGCCGCCGAAGCGGTCGGGCGCTCGCGGGCGGCGGTGAGCAATTTGGTGCGGTTGATGGAATTGACCGACGAGGTCAAGGACATGCTGGAAACCCGCCGGATCGAAATGGGGCACGCACGCGCCCTATTGGGACTGGCGACACGTCGGCAGCAGATCGAGGTCGCCACCCTGGTCGCCAAGAAGGGCTTGTCGGTGCGCGACACCGAAGCTCTGGTGCGGCGCATCATTACCCCGAAGACCGAGGACTCAGCCGGCGGTAGCCCCCCGCCCGCGGATCCCGATATTCACCGGCTGGAAACCGAACTCGCGGACAAGCTCGGCGCGAAAGTCGCCTTCCAACATGCGGCATCCGGCAAGGGCAAGTTGATCGTCAGCTACAACAGTTTGGACGAGCTGGAAGGCATCCTGGCGCACATTCAGTGATGCGACAAAATACGTACTGAAACGCCTTGAGAACCCAGTTCGCGGTCTCTATAATGCCGCGGCCATTTTTGGCACGTACAAGCGTTCTACTTTGAAACGCTCCACGGGATTTAACGTGATCGCGATCGACTTAGGCCTCGCGCGGCGACTGGCTCTCAGCGTCGTCCTGGGCCAGGCGGCCGTGACCATAGTCTGCGCGCTCGTGAGCTGGCTGATTGCAGGCCCGCACGCGGCATTGTCCGCGGCAATGGGTGGCGGGATCAGCACCGCTGCGAGTCTTGTCATGGCATTGCTCGGTTTTGGCGGCAAGTCGGCTGCAGATGGGCAGCGGGCGATGCGCGCGTTCTTGATAGGCGAAAGCGCCAAGATCGCGGTCGTGATGGTGCTGTTTGTGGTGGTGCTGAAAACGATGAAGGTCGTGCCGCTCGCGATGCTCGGCACGTACGTAGCAACCTTCTTCGTGTTCTGGGTGGCGCTGGCGAATGTGCTGCCGCCGTTGGGCGGGACCAATGTGCCGCGCGGACGCTCGAAAAATGCTTGATTTGAGGCGATTGAGACACACATAAGATTTGAAATGGCAGCAGAAGCACCGACCACCGCGAACGAATACATCCTTCATCACCTGACGTTCTTGTCGAACAAGGAACCCAGGGGGATCGTGGACTTTTCCGTCATCCACTGGGACACCGTATTTTTCTCCGTGGCGCTGGCGTTGTTATTCGGCGGCTCGTTCTACATGGCCGCGCGTACCGCCAAGGCGGGCGTGCCGGGCAAATTCCAGAATTTCGTCGAACTGGTGGTGGAGTTCGTCGACACCCAGGTCAAGGACAGCTTTCACGGTACGAACAAGCTGCTCGCGCCTCTGGCGTTGACTATTTTCTGCTGGGTGCTGCTGTTCAATGCCATGGATATTCTCCCCGTGGACCTGTTGCCTTGGGCCGCGCACGGCGTCGGCATCGAGCACCTCAAGGTTGTCCCCACCACCGATCTGAACACGACCTTCGCCATGGCGTTGACGGTGTTCGTGCTCATCATCTACTACAGCATCAAGGTGAAGGGGTTGGGCGGATTTGCCGCCGAACTGACTTTGCAGCCTTTCGTGGCCAAGAACATCGTCCTGAAAATTCTGCTGATTCCGGTGAACCTGCTCTTGGAAATCGTGCCTTTCCTAGCGCGTCCCATCTCGCTGTCGCTGCGTCTATACGGCAATCTGTTTGCAGGTGAAATGATTTTCCTGCTGTTGGCGGCGTTGACGCTGCACGGCGCGCAGCAGCTGTCCGGCGCCGGCGGCTGGGCCTTGCTCGTGGCTCAGTTCGCGCTCGCGCTCGCTTGGGCGATCTTCCATCTTCTGGTGATCACGCTGCAGGCATTCATTTTCATGGTGCTGACGATCGTCTATCTGTCGATGGCTCAGGAGCACCATTAGTTTCAAGTTCGGGCATTGACTAATTTCGGATCTGTTTCGTTTTAGGAGAATTGAATGGAAAATTTTGCACACGTCCAGGCCATGACCGTGCTGGCCGTCGGAATCATCTTCGGCATGGGCGCCTTGGGAACCGCCATCGGGTTCGGCATCTTGGGAGGCCGCTTCCTCGAAGGCGCCGCCCGTCAGCCTGAACTCACGCCCATGTTGCAGGTAAAGATGTTCATCGTCGCGGCACTCGTGGACGCTGTCGCCATGATCGGCATCGGCTTCGCGCTGTTCTTCACCTTCGCGAATCCGTTCGCGGCCGGACTCACGCACTAACAGTGCTGCCGGCAGTGCTGGTCAGGAGACGATAGTGAATATCAATCTCACGCTCATCGTGCAGATGCTCGTCTTCATCGTCCTCATCTGGTTCACGATGAAATTCGTGTGGCCGATGATTCTGGGGCCGATGGACGAACGATCGCAGAAGATCGCAGCGGGACTTGCCGCCGCCGAAAAGGGCAAGGCGGAATTGGCCTCGGCCAATGAACGCGCCGACGCCATCCTGCGCGAGGCACGCGAGCGCGCGGGGCAGATCATCGACCAAGCGCAGCATCGCGCCAACGACATGGTCGAAGAGGCCAAAGGCACGGCCACGGCGGAGGGTGCCCGGTTACTGGCATCCGCCAAGGAGCAGATCAATCTGGAGGCAGCCCACGCCCGCGAGGCGCTGCGCCGTGATGTCGCTCAAATCGCCGTCAGCGCGGCCTCGAAGATCCTGGAGCGTGAGATCGACCCCAAAGCGCACAGCGATCTCATCAACAAACTCGCTGCGCAGATCTAGGACGACGGCATGGCTGAAAAGACCACCATCGCACGGCCCTATGCCAAAGCGGCGTTCCAGGAGGCCAAAGACGACAAGCGTTTGGCCCAATGGTCCGAGACGCTGCGCGCTGCCGCGACTGCGGTGCGCGATCCGCGTGTGCACGATCTGCTCGGCAGCCCGAGCGTGAAGGGCGAGGACTTGGCGCAGTTCGTGATGGGCGTCACCGGTCCGGCGCTCGACGAGCATGGCCAGAATTTCTTCCGCACGCTTGCGGAGAATCGCCGGCTTGGCTTTCTGCCCGAGATCGCGACGCTGTTCGATGCGTTCAAGGACGAAGAGGAAAGCGTCGTCGATGTGACCGTGACCTCGGCCGCGCCGATCGATGCGGCCCAGCAGCAGGCGCTGTCCAAGGCTCTGGAGCGCAAGCTCAAGCGCAGCGTGCGGTTGCATTGCGAGACGGATACGGCATTGATCGGCGGCGCCGTACTGCGCGCCGGCGATACGGTTATCGATGGTTCCCTGCTCAGTCGGCTCAAACGCATCGCGTTCGAGCTGACGGCTTAACGACAAGTATTGTTAGAGGATTTAGGTATGTCCATCAAGGCATCGGAAATCAGCGACCTCATCAAGGCGCGCATCGACAAGTTCAAGTCCGCCACCGAGGCGCGCAATGTCGGCACGGTCGTGAGCGTCACCGACGGCATCGTGCGCATCCACGGTCTCGCCGATGCAAGGTACGGCGAAATGTTGGAGTTCTCCGGCAACATCTTCGGACTTGCGCTGAATCTCGAGCAGGATTCGGTGGGCGCGGTGGTGCTGGGCGATTACAAGAGCATCTCCGAGGGCGCCGAGGTCAAGACTACCGGCCGCATTCTCGAAGTCCCCGTGGGCCCCGAACTTCTGGGCCGGGTGGTCGACGCCTTGGGCACGCCCATCGACGGCAAGGGCCCGGTGAACGCGAAACTCAAATCGCCGCTGGAGCGCGTGGCGCCCGGCGTCATTTTCCGCAAGAGCGTGTCGCAGCCGGTGCAGACCGGACTCAAGGCCATCGATGCCATGGTGCCGATCGGCCGCGGCCAACGCGAGCTCATCATCGGTGACCGCCAGACCGGCAAGACCGCGGTGGCCATCGACACCATCATCAATCAGAAGGGCACGGGCGTTAAGTGCGTCTATGTCGCCATCGGCCAGAAGCAAAGCTCCATTGCCAACGTGGTACGCAAGCTCGAAGAGCACGGTGCCATGGGCCACACCATCATCGTCGCGGCTTCCGCCTCCACGCCGGCCGCCATGCAGTATCTGGCACCGTATGGCGGTTGCGCCATGGGTGAATACTTCATGGACAACGGCGAGGATGCGCTGATCGTGTACGACGATTTGTCCAAGCAAGCCGTCGCGTATCGTCAAATCTCCCTGCTTCTGCGCCGTCCGCCCGGCCGCGAAGCGTATCCCGGCGACGTGTTCTATCTGCACTCGCGCCTGCTCGAGCGCTCCGCTCGCGTGAACGAGGAATATGTCGAGAAAATCACCCAGGGCCGCGTGAAGGGTAAGACCGGATCGCTGACGGGCCTGCCCATCATCGAAACCCAGGCCGGCGACGTCACCGCCTTCGTGCCGACCAACGTGATCTCGATCACCGACGGCCAGATCTTCCTGGAAACGGACCTGTTCAACGCCGGCATGCGGCCCGCGATCAACGCCGGCATCTCGGTGTCGCGCGTCGGCGGTGCCGCCCAGACCAATATCATCAAGAAGCTCGGCGGCGGTGTGCGCTTGGCGCTGGCGCAGTTCCGTGAACTCGCCGCCTTCTCGCAATTCGCATCCGATTTGGACGAGGCCACCCGCAAGCAGCTCGAGCGCGGCCAACGCGTTACCGAGCTCATGAAGCAGAAGCAGTACGCGCCCATGTCGGTGGCCGAGATGTCACTGTCCCTGTATGCGGCCAACAACGGTTACTTCGACAAGGTCGCCCGCCTCAAAGTGGTGGAGACGGAAGCGGGCCTGCAGTCCTTCGCGCGTTCGAGTTACGGCGATCTGCTCAAGACCATCAACGGCAAGCCGGACCTGACCAAGGACGTAGAAGCATCGCTGAAGAAGTGCTGCGACGAGTTCTTCGCGACGGTTTGAAGGCTTTAGCCCAAGAGGACAGGACCTAAATGGCAGGCGCAAAAGAAATCCGGGGCAAGATCGCGAGTATCAAGAATACCCGCAAGATCACCAAGGCACTGGAGATGGTCGCGGCAAGCAAGATGCGCAAGGCGCAGGATCGCATGCGCGCCGCGCGTCCCTACGCCGAGAAAGTGCGCAAGATCATCGGCCACCTGCGCCAGGTGAACCTGGATTACAAGCACCCGTTCACCCTGGAACGTCCGGTCACCTCCGTCGGCATCGTGGTGATCAGTACGGATCGCGGTCTGTGCGGTTCGCTCAATTTGAATTTGTTCAAGGCTACCTTGGCCGCGATCCGCGAGGCGCAGTCGCGGGGCAACAAGGTGTACCTGTGCGTGATCGGCTCGAAAGCCCTGCAGTTCTTTCGCCGCCTGTCGGGCGTCGAGATTGCCGCATCGGTCACGCACCTGGGCGACCAGCCGCACATCAAAGACTTGATCGGCACCACCAAGGTGATGCTGGACTTCTATCGTGAGACAAAAGTCGATCAGCTGCTGCTGGCTCACAACACGTTTGTGAATACCATGACCCAAAAGGGCATCGTGTCGCAGCTGCTGCCGATTCAAACCATCGACAAGGAAGAGCTGCAGGAACGTTGGGACTATATCTACGAACCCGACTCCGCTGCGATTCTCGATGGCATTTTGATGCGCTATATCGAGGCGCAGATTTTCCAGGGCGCGGTCGAAAACGTCGCCTGCGAAATGGCCGCGCGCATGGTGGCCATGAAGGCGGCAACGGATAACGCCGGCGAGCTCATCGATGAGCTGCAACTCATTTACAACAAGGCCCGCCAGGCCGCGATCACGAAAGAGCTGTCTGAGATCGTGGGCGGGGCTGCGGCAGTTTAGTTGCGGATTAGGGTTAGGTTTCATCGGCGCGCAGCGCCGCTAATGTACGGGGTTGCGAAGCAACCCCGTGAGTAGTTGGCCGAAAGGCCATGAATAGTTGGCCGAAGGCCATGAGGAAGTTTTATGTCCAGCGGTAAAATCGTGCAAATCATCGGCGCAGTCATCGACGTCGAGTTTCCACGCGATCAGATTCCTAAGGTGTACGACGCGCTCCGGCTCGACGACGTGGACCTGACCCTCGAGGTGCAGCAGCAGCTCGGCGATGGCGTCGTGCGTGCCATCGCGATGGGTCCCTCGGAAGGATTGCGCCGCGGGCTCACCGTGAAGGGCACGGGCAAAGGCATCTCGGTGCCGGTCGGCGCGGGCACGCTTGGCCGCATCATGGATGTGCTGGGCAAGCCGCAGGACGAAAAAGGTCCCGTGCAGACCAAGGAGTATCTGCCCATTCACCGGCCCGCGCCTTCCTACGACGAACAGGCGGGCGGCCAGGATCTATTGGTCACCGGCATCAAGGTGATCGACCTGCTGGTTCCGTTCGCCAAGGGCGGTAAAGTCGGCTTGTTCGGCGGCGCCGGCGTCGGCAAGACCGTGAACATGTTGGAACTCATCAATAACATCGCAAAGCAGTACAGCGGCCTGTCGGTGTTTGCCGGCGTGGGTGAGCGCACCCGCGAGGGCAATGACTTCTATCATGAGATGATCGAGTCCGGCGTCATCGACAAGGACAATCTGGCGAACTCCAAAGTGGCGATGGTGTACGGCCAGATGAACGAGCCGCCGGGCAACCGCCTGCGCGTCGCCTTGACCGGCCTGACCATGGCCGAATACTTCCGCGATGAGAAACAAGCCTCCGGCAAGGGCCGCGACGTGCTGTTCTTCGTCGACAATATTTATCGCTACACCTTGGCCGGCACCGAAGTGTCGGCGCTGCTCGGCCGCATGCCCTCGGCGGTGGGCTATCAGCCGACGCTCGCCGAGGAAATGGGCGTGCTGCAGGAGCGCATCACCTCCACCAAGACGGGATCGATCACCTCGATTCAGGCCGTCTACGTTCCCGCGGACGACTTGACCGATCCTTCGCCGGCCACCACGTTCGCGCACTTGGACGCCACCGTCGTGCTGTCGCGCCAGATCGCTTCGCTCGGTTTGTATCCGGCAGTGGATCCTCTCGATTCCACCAGCCGTCAGCTCGATCCCCTCGTGGTCGGCCAGGAGCACTACGACACGGCCCGCGGCGTGCAATCCATTCTGCAGCGCTACAAGGAGCTTCAGGACATCATCGCCATTCTAGGCATGGATGAGTTGTCCGAAGAGGACAAGCTGAGCGTGTATCGCGCGCGCAAAATCCAGCGTTTCCTGACGCAACCTTTCAACGTGGCGAAGGTGTTCACGGGGCAGGACGGCAAGATCGTATCGCTCAAGGACACGATTCGCGGCTTCAAGGCGATCATTGCCGGCGAATACGACCACCTCCCCGAACAGGCGTTCTACATGATCGGCGGCATCGAAGAGGCCGTCGAGAAAGCCAAGACGCTGCAATAACGAGACATCATGGCCAACACCATTCACGTCGACATCGTCAGCGCCGAGGGCCAGATTTTCTCTGGCGAGGCGACGATGCTGTTCGTGCCGGGATCCCAGGGTGAGCTTGGCATCTACCCGCGGCACGCACCCTTGCTGACCACGCTGTCCGCGGGCGAAGTGCGCGTGCAGAGCGAGGGACACGAGGAGCAATCGTTCTACGTCGGCGGCGGAGCCTTGGAAATTCAACCGCACCTGGTCACCGTGCTGGCCGACACCGCCGCGCGAGCGAAGGACTTGGACGAGGCGGCTGCGCTCGCAGCCAAGCAGCGCGCGGAAGATGCCGTTCGCAACCGCAGCGACAAAGTGGAGATCGCCGAGGCGCAGGCTGAGCTGATGCGTGCCGTGGCACAATTACGCGCGATCGAGCGTTTGCGCAAGAAGCGTTAGAAGCATGCCGAGCATGTCGCGAAATTCGGACAGGCTCCTAGCATTAACTATTCGATGAACGATTGGTATATTCAAGCCCGTCCCGTTCTTCGAGCTCTTTCGTCGTTCGTGGATAGGTCAGGTTAGAGGATCTGTCACCCCGGGGTTCTATGCAGCTTTCGGTCGTGATCTTGGCAGCCGGTCAGGGCAAACGGATGAATTCCGACTTGCCGAAGGTGCTGCAGCCCTTGGCCGGCGCACCGCTGCTCAAGCACGTGATCGGCACCGCGCACGCGTTGACCCCCGGCAACATCTACGTGGTCTACGGGCACGGCGGCGCGCAGGTGCAGGCGGCCCTCGCCCACGAAAACGTCGAGTGGATTCTGCAAGCCGAGCAGCTGGGCACGGGCCATGCCGTGATGCAGGCCATGTGTGTCATCCCCGATGACCATACGGTGCTGGTGCTGTACGGCGATGTGCCGCTGATCAGCGCCCACACCTTAGCGAAATTGGTGGCAGCCGCCCGCGAAGGTGCGCTCGCCGTGCTATCGGTCACGGTCGACGATGCCAGCGGTTATGGACGCATCCTGCGGGATGCGCAGGGCGGCGTCGCCGCCATCGTGGAACACCGCGACGCGAACGCAGAGCAGCTCAGGATTCGCGAAGTGAATTCCGGTCTCATGGCCGCTCCGGCCGGACGCTTACGGGAGTGGCTGCTGGGGCTGGGAAGGGACAATACGCAGCGCGAGTATTTCCTCACCGATGTGGTCGCGGGCGCCGTGCAGTCCGGCAACCGCGTCGAAGCGATAGCGGCGGCGAATGCCCTAGAGGTTGCCGGCGTCAACGACAAGATCCAACTGGCGCAGGTCGAGGCCGGCTACCGGCGCCAACGGGCGGAGAGCCTGATGCTGGCGGGGGCGACGCTGGCCGATCCCACGCGCATCGACGTCCGCGGCGACGTCCAGGTCGGCCGCGACGTGTTCATCGACGTGAACACCGTCCTCATCGGTAAGGTGCATCTGGCGGCAGGCGTCAAGGTGGGGCCTAACTGCGTCATTGCCGACTCCCAGATTGGAGCGGGCACCGAGATCTTTGCCAACAGCATGCTCGACCACGCCGTCGTGGCGCAGAATTGCCGCATTGGCCCATTCGCGCGTTTGCGTCCCGGCACTGTCATGCATGCCGAGGTGCACATCGGCAATTTCGTCGAGGTCAAGAACACTGAAATCGGCGCGGGCAGCAAAGCCAACCATCTGACCTACCTCGGGGATTCCCAGGTGGGGAAGGATGTGAATGTCGGCGCCGGCAGCATCACCTGCAATTACGACGGCAAGAACAAGTGGCCCACGTTCATCGACGACGGCGCCTTCATCGGCTCCGGCACCATGATGGTCGCCCCGGTGCGCATCGGCGCAGGCGCCACCACCGGCGCGGGATCCACGATTACCGCGAGCACGCCCGAGGGGAAACTGACCCTGGAACGCTCCAAGCAGGTCACGGTCGATACCTGGAATCGGCCCGGCAAACTCGACGAGCAAGAAAAAGCCGATGTCATTGCGAGAGCCCTCAAGCCCAAAGGTTAGGAGACAGCCTAAAGGAATCCGCGAAAACCCCGTTGGCAGCAGGGGAGCGGATGCAAGGCGCGGCGCGTTGATTATCGCCGCCTGGACTCTGCTCGCCCTCATCCGTACCCCGTCGGCTTTGCTGGTCAACGGTCTCCCCGCAAATTCAGCGCGTTATTGGGTGCTGGTGTTCGCCGAGGTCTTAGCCTCTCTGGTGCCGTGGATGCTCGCCACGCCCCTGATCCTGCGCATCGCTGAGAAACTCCCACTGCAGAGTCGGGCGCTGGGACGGCAACTCGCCATTCACTTCCCGTTAGGTATGGCCATCACCGTGGCGGCCAGCGGTGCGGGTGTACTGCTGATGCAGCCCTTTCTCGATACCACCCCAGGATCCGAATTTGCGTGGTGGAAGCGTCAAACGACCATCGCGAGTTTCTACGCGGCGACCAGCTATATCTCGGTATTGGGTGTCGGCTATGCGACCGCCTATTTTCAGCGCTACCAGCGGCGTGAACGGCTGCTGCTGGAATCGCGCTTGCAGGCGTTGACCGCGCAACTCAACCCGCACTTTCTGTTCAATACCCTCAATTCGATTTCCGCATTGGGCTACGACAATCCCGCACTCGCTGATGAATCGTTGAGCCGCCTGAGCGACATCCTGCGCAAGACGCTGTCCGCCACGCCGGCGCAAATCCCGCTGGCACAGGAAATCTCGCTCGTGCGTCAATATGCGGAGCTGTATACCATGCTGATTCCCGACCGTATTCGCGTGCAATTCGACGTAAGTAGCGATGCCGGCTCGGCCGCCGTGCCGTGCATGCTTCTGCAGCCCTTAGTCGAAAACGCCATCACGCACGGCGTTTGCCGTCTGGAACACGGCGGCAGCATTATTTTAGATGCCCGCGTAGCGAACCACACATTGCTGATTTCCCTGAGCAATGACGGGCTAAAGGTCGATGGTCCGCATCGCGACGCTCCGGAACACGGTACAGCCCCGCTGCGAACCGCGGCGGGCGGCGTCGGCCTCGCCAATGTGCGTGAACGCTTGGCTGTGCTGTACGGCGAGGAGCATGATTTCGCGCTCAGGCACCGGCCGGAAGGTGGGGCCGTCGTGTCCTTGTCCATCCCGTTTCGGCGAATGGCGGCATAGGGGTATGAGCGCCATTCGAACGCTGATCGTGGATGACATGCCGCCGGCGCGCGCGAAGCTGCGCCGCTATCTCGCAGATGAACCCCGAGTCACCGTCGTGGGCGAGGCCTCCAGCCACAGACAGGCGGCGAAAATGATTGCGATGCAGTGCCCACAGATCGCTTTCCTCGACATTCATTTGCCGGACGGAAACGGCTTGGATCTACTGGCGGGGCTGGCGGAAAATACACGACCGGCGGTCGTCTTGGTGACTGCGTTCGACGAACACGCGTTGCGGGCTTTTGATCTCGACGCGCGCGACTACTTGCTCAAACCCTTCCGACGCGAGCGCTTTCGTCTCGCGCTCGATCGCGCACTGGCAAGATTGCCCGACACCGCGGCAAACGATCGCAGAGCTCCGGTATATCTCTCGCGCCTGACGGTCAAGGACCGTATGGGAAGCCACTTCATCGATCTGAGCGACATCGATCGCATCGATGCCGACGATCACTACCTCGTGTTCACGAGCCGTGGACGCCGCTACCTGTTGCGTGGCTCGCTGCGGGACCTGCAACCGCAGCTCGATCCCGAGCACTTCGTCCGCGTACACCGATCCTGCCTCGTGCGCATTGCCGGCATCCGAGCGATACGCGGGCGCGGCGACGGCGACTACCTGATCGACATGCGCGATGGTTCAACGGTGCCCATCAGCCGTTCCCATCACGGCGACATCCGCACGCGGCTGGGACTGGCTACCTTCTAACCTCCCGCCCGCGGCACGCCGGCCGCAACTCACGACAAAGCATTTCCGGCGCGTTTATTTTCGTGATATTCCGGATCAATGACTCGCCGCTTTGTTGCCGCCCCATGGAACCTATTCGCCCCGTTGCTGATGCTTGCCTTCGCGCAATCAGCCTGGGCAACCGACACCGTAGCCTACGAGAACGGCAACTGGTGGACGGGCGCCTCCTTCGCGAAGGGCACACGCTATGTGAAGAACGGCTTCTTCGTGCAAGCGCCCGCACGGCCGACGAGCGGCTCCATCGATCTGCGTGGCGCCTTCGTCGTGCCGCCCTTTGCCGATGCGCACAACCACATGGCCGGATTGCCTTCACAAGTGAACACGACCGCGGAAGCTGCCGGCATCTTCTACTTGATGAATCCCAATGTGTTGGCCAGCTCGGCGCCGAACCTGCGTGCCGCACTGCATGGCCCGCAAGATGTCGACTTCTTGCTGTCGATGGGTGGCATCACCGCGCCCGGCGGACATCCCGAAAAACTCTACGTCGATGTGCTGGCCAAGTATGTCTATCCGGCCTTGCAGCCCCAGGACTTCATCGGCGACGCATTCCACTATGTCACCAAACTCTCCGATGTCGGCCCGGTTCTCGATCGCCTGGTGTCCCAGCACGCGCAATTCATCAAGATCATGTTGCTGTATTCCGAGGAGTTCGAACGGCGCAAAGATGACCCTGCTTATCGAGGATCCAAGGGGCTAGATCCCAAACTGGTGTCGGCCATCGTCGCGGGCGCGCACCGGCGCGGGCTGCGCGTCGCTGCGCACATCGAAACGGCCGCGGACTTTCGAGTCGCCGTGGCGGCGGGGGTCGACGAAGCAGCGCACATGCCCGGCTACCTCGCCCTCACCGGTCCTTTGTCGATGTACCAAATCACCGACAACGATGCGAAGGACGCAGCGCGGGCGCGCATGGTCGTGGTGACCACCGCAGGGCTGGCGCTGACGGGGGACAAGGCGCGCATACCTGCCGTGCAGGCCATGCAGCGCGCGAATCTTAGGAAGCTGAAAGCCGCGGGCGTTCCTTTGCTCATCGGCACCGACGGTGCGCCCGACGCGGCGATTCACGAGGCGCGCTATCTCATCGATCTTGGCGTCTTTTCGGCAGGGGAAGCGCTGGTGTCGATCGCCGAAGCCACGCCGCAGTACATTTTTCCCAAGCGCAGGATCGGCGTCCTCGCGCCGGGCTACGAAGCGAGCTTTCTCGCCCTCAACGGCGATCCGACCATGGATTTCTCCGCCGTCTCGCATATCGCACTGCGCGTCAAACGGGGTTTGCCGTTGGCCGACCTGGCCATCGCGCACGTGGCGGTCATTTCGATGCAGGGCGAGCGCGTCGACGACGATCGAAGCGTACTGATCGCAGGGAATCGGATCGCCGCGATCGGCCATGATCTGCCGACTTCCCACTTGGCACGAGTGATCGACGGCACCGGAAAATTCGCCATTCCCGGCCTTTGGGACATGCATGTACACGTCCTGGACCAAGCTCCGGGGATGGCGGCGGTCGATCTGCTCGCCGGCATGCTGCGCCAAGGGATCGTGGGTGTTCGAGAAATGGGCTCTACCCGGGAAGAACTGCGGGCCTTTCGTGAGGCCGAGGCGAAGACCACCGAACCACTGCCGGAAGTGATTGCCTCGGGCCCCGTGGTCAACGGACCATCGACGCCGTGGAGCCGTCCAAACGAGATCCACGTGGCAGATCCTGTTGACGCCGATGCGCAAGTGGAAGCACTGGCAGGCGGCGGCTCGCAGTTCATCAAGATTTACAGCGGGGTCGATTCTCGAACCTACACGGCAGTGGTCGCAGCGGCTCACCATCGGGGTTTGGCGGTTGCCGGGCACCTGCCGTTCGATCTTGATCTCGACGCGGCACGCAATGCCGGCCAGCGAAGCATCGAGCACATGGAGGTACACCTGTCCAAGAGCTGCGGCCGTATAGCGACGCGCGAAGCCGCGGAACGGTGGCTATCCGCGTTCGCCCATGATTTGACCGCACGGGATCGAGAAGAGCTTGCGTTGCGCGAACAACGCGAACCGGCCCGCTGCCAGGCTGTCTTGCAGCGTATGGCAGAGCATCCCATATGGTGGACACCGACTCTGGTGCTGGACTTTGACCGCGGCTGTGATTCGTCCGGCGCGGCATTTGACGGGCCGCAACGCGATCTTCATCAACGCGCGTTGCAGGCGGAACTCGATGACGTAACGCACATCCATGCCGCTGGAGTACGGCTGCTCGCGGGCAGTGACGGACCGAGTCCTTGCACGCCGGCCGTGCGCGGACTCTGGCACGAACTCGCACTATTGGTTCGCGCCGGCCTCTCGCCCTATGAAGCTCTGAAGACGGCAACGCTCGAACCGGCTGCGTATTTCGAGCGGCAGGACGCCGGAGTTCTCAAAGCCGGCAATGCCGCCGACATGCTGCTGCTCAACGCGAATCCGCTAGAGCACATCGAGGCCTTGCGCGAAGTGGCGCTGGTCATCAAAGACGGCCGCATCGTGGCCGGAAGCGACACCGGCCTTGAGCCTCACGCCGCGCGTTAGACGCAAGCTCGTCTCGAGCAAAAGCCTCGAGCGGGCGCTCAGAGCCGCGGTCAATTCGTAGAGAGCGCTACCGCGGCTTCGGCGGCCCGCGGCGTATCGTGCGCGATTCGCGCCACCAGCATGGTCTTGGCGAACTGGGCGTGCAGCCGGCCGATGCCGCGCGCCAGATGCATGAGCAAGGTCAGCGACAACACGCCCGCCACGCCGAAGAGTGGAATGCCGACCCCGGATTCCAACAGCCACTGGGGCTGCACATGCGAGAACACCTCAACCCCACTCAGGCCGAACCAGCCGGACTGGCTCAAGACCACGATGATCGGCAACGCGATGAATGTCAGGCTCACGGACAGTCCGGTTATGGCAATGACGAAGTAAACAATGCCGATGGGCAGCATGAGCACAAAATAGGCGATGGTGGTCCAAGTGCGCCGGTCCTTCAGCATCTCGCCGATACGCGCCCAGAAGCTCAAGGTACGGCCCTGGTACACCGGACGTCGCGGCATGCGCACGCCCGTCATGGCTTCGATCAGGCGCCCTTCGGCCAGCGACAGCGCCCGGCCCACCGCCATGAACATGAGGAAGAAGGGCACCCCGATGATCAGGACGGCCAATCCCGCGGAGAGCGACAGCCCGGTGACCGCGAACACGAAGTCGATGATGCCGGTGGCCAGGCACAGCAGCATGAAGAACAAAGAGGTGTAGGCGTGCGGATCCAGAAACACGCCGAAGAAAGCGCCGATCTTGGACCTCGGTACCACACGCGGCGATGCCATGGCTGCTTTGACCTTGATCTCGGTGTCGCGATAGGCGGCGGCCACCTCGTCCGGTGCGCCATAGGTCGAGGCAATGAGTTCGAGCACATCGGATTCGGATTTGTCGGGATGCGCGGCCACCTCGGCGCGCAGATATTCCTCGGCGTCGTAGAGAGCATCCTGAATGAGCGCGGCGTCGGCGCCGGCGAGTTCTTCGCGGAGCTGTCTCAAGTACTGATCGATGGAACGCGGCGCGCTACGGTTCATGCTATTTCTCCCGGAGAAACACTGGGCTTCGGGTCACCGAAAGCCTTTGCCTCGATAAATCGGTCTACGAAGTCGCGGGTACTTCGCCAAATGCCCTTCCATTCCGCCAGCACGGCCCGGCCCTGCTCGGTGATCCGGTAGTAGCGGCGTGGGGGGCCGGCGTAGGAGGGCACGATTCGGCTGGTCAACAACTCTCCCGCCGAAAGCGCGCGAAGCACCGGATAAATGGTGCCCTCCTTGAAGATGGACATGCCCTCGTTGGCGCTCGCCAGTCGCTTGGCGATTTCATAGCCATAGAGATCCTCATCCGTTTCCGCGAGCACCGCCAGCAAAACGAGGCCCACCAGGCCCCCGTTGAGCTCTTTCTGAAACTTGCGACCGCTACTATCGTCCATTAGATAATACTATATAGTTACTAATACTATTTAGCAAGTAGTATTAATGGATAAACAATAATAGGCCCGTGCCCGTGGCGACGCCGGCGCCGGGGAAAGGCCTGGATTTCCTGAGCATCTCGGGCACACTAGGCACCCTTTATTTTCCAGGACCGGAAGTACATGTGCGGCATTGTGGGTGTGGTGGCAGAGCGCAGCGCTGTTCCCATTCTGATGGAGGGCTTGCGGCGTCTGGAATATCGCGGCTACGACTCCGCCGGGTTGGCCGTTCTAAATGACGGTCAGCTGGCCCGAGTTCGTACCGTCGGGAAGGTCAAGGTCCTGCAGGACGCGCTGGACGCCAAACCCGTTACCGGCTCGGTGGGCATCGCGCATACCCGTTGGGCGACCCACGGGGTGCCGACGACCGAAAATGCCCACCCCCACATCTCGCGCGACCGCATCGCGATCGTCCACAACGGCATCATCGAAAATCATGAGCTGCTGCGCACCGAGCTGAAGCGTTTGGGCTATGCCTTCACCTCGGAAACGGACACCGAGGTGATCGCTCACCGCATTCATTATCATTTGGCCGAGTCCGCCGACTTGCTGACCGCGGTCGCCAAGACGGTGGCCGAACTGCGCGGAGCCTACGCGCTCGCCGTGTTGAGCGAAGCGGACCCCGACTGCATCGTGATGGCGCGCGAAGGCTGTCCGGCCGTCATCGGACTTGGAATCGACGAGAATTTCGTGGCATCCGACGTGGCCGCGCTTTTGCCGGTGACGCGCCGCTTCATGTTTCTCGAAGAGGGCGACGTCGCCGAAATCCGCCGCCGATCGGTGAAGGTCATCGGTGCGGCCGGTGTGGCCGTCGAGCGTGCCGTTCGCGAGAGCGACCTGCCGGCCGACGCGGTGGAGCGTGGGCAATATCGGCACTTCATGCTCAAGGAAATCCACGAACAGCCGCGAGCGATTGCGCAGACTTTGGAAGAGCGCGTGGCAGGCGGCAAATTGCTGGATGCCGCTTTCGGGCCCGGCGCGTCCGAGATTTTCAAGCGCGTCAAAGCCGTGCATATCGCCGCCTGCGGCACCAGCTTCCATGCCGGCCTCGTCGCCGGCTACCTCATAGAACAGATCTGCCGGATACCGGCCCGCGTCGAGATCGCCAGCGAGTATCGCTATCGGGACCCCGTGATTACCCCGGACACTTTGTTCGTGACGATTTCCCAGTCAGGCGAGACTGCGGATACCTTGGCGGCGCTGCGCAACGCCAAGCGCGCAGGGTATCTGGCGACGCTCGTCATTTGTAATGTCGCCGAAAGCTCCATGGTCAGGGAATCGAATCTGGTGCTGCTGACCCGCGCCGGCCCTGAAATCGGGGTGGCATCGACCAAGGCCTTCACCACCCAACTGACCGCGCTCAGCATGCTCACCATTGCATTGGCGAAAAACGGTCCCGCCGCCGCGGAAGAAGCCGCGCTGGTGTCTCAGTTATTGCAGCTGCCGGGTCTGGTTGAAAAGACCCTCAAGCTCGACGCAACCATTCAGGCGCTCGCCGAACTCTTCGTCGAAAAGCACCACGCACTGTTTCTCGGCCGCGGACCTCTGCAGGCCATTGCCCTGGAAGGTGCGCTGAAACTCAAGGAGATTTCCTACATTCACGCCGAAGGCTACCCGGCCGCGGAACTCAAGCACGGACCCCTGGCCCTGGTGGATGAGGACATGCCGGTTTTCGCGGTTGCGCCGAGCAACGACCTGTTGGAAAAGCTCAAATCCAACTTGCATGAAGTGCGCGCCCGTGGCGGAAAGCTCTATGTATTCGCCGATCCGAAAGCCGGCATGCATGGCGAAGACGGCATCACCGTCATCGAAATGCCTGCGCATGCGACGCCGCTGCAGGCACCCGTGCTGTTCGCGATCCCCATGCAGCTTCTGGCCTATCACGTGGCGGTGCTGAAAGGCACCGACGTCGATCAGCCGCGGAATTTGGCCAAGAGCCTGACCGTCGAATAAACCTCAGTCGCCGGTCAGAGCGCGATTGCGCCGAAGTAAGGCGACTCGGACTCGCCCAGCGTCGTCTAGTTTAGCTTGGACAGCACCATGGCAAGGCCCGAGCTGTAGTTGACCTCGATCGCCTTTGCCGCGCCGGCGAAATCCGAGCGGGCGATGCAATCGATGATCGCTTCATGTTGCCCCGTCGACAGCTCGATCAGGGTATCGTCGGCCATGTAGACGTACTCGTAGCGCAGCAGTTGCCGCCGCACACTGTCGGTCATCGCAACCAGCGTGGCGTTCGGGCATCGCCGCAGCATCAGCTTGTGGAATGCGGTATCCGCTGCAATCGCCTCCAAAGGGCTGCGTCGGCGGCGGCCGAGCGCCTTGTTGGCGCGCCGCAGTTCTTCGACATCGAGCGCCACGAGGGGGGCGGCGAGAGACAGGGCGAAGCCCTCGAGCGCGGCCAGGATGGGGAAGAGTTCGCGGGCTTCGCGATCGTCCAGCGGCTTGACAGAGAAGCCGACTCCCGGCGAGGTAAGGACAAATCCTCCCTGATGCAAGCGAAACAAAGCTTCACGTACCGGCGTGCGGCTGACGCCAAGCTTCAATGAGAGCTTGCTTTCCACCAGCCGCGAACCGGGCGGGTATGTTCCGTCCAGGATATCGGCCAGCAGACGCTCGTAGATGCGGTCGTGCTCGGCGTCGGGTTTACGGGCTTGCAATTTCGCTCCGATACGGCATAGGTACAATCGTATACAATTTAACTGGCATTGTGTACAATTCTCATGCGAAAAGAATCGCGCTCCCGCACTTTCGGAAGGGTTCGACGAACATGCTTACCATCACCGGTCTTTCCAAGACCTACCCCAATGGCGTCAAGGCGCTCAACAACCTCTCCCTCACCATCGGCAACGAGATGTTTGGCCTGCTTGGGCCCAACGGAGCGGGCAAGAGTTCGCTGATGCGTACCATTGCCACCCTGCAGGACCCCGACACCGGCAGCATCGAGCTGGACGGCATCAACGTGTTGCAGGACAAGGCCGCCGTGCGCCAGATGCTGGGCTATCTACCGCAGGAGTTCGGCGTATATCCCAAGATGTCGGCGCTCGACATGCTTCACCATCTGGCGATTCTGAAGGGCATCACGAACAAGACCGAGCGCACCCAGATGGTCGACGCTCTGCTGAACCAGACCAATCTGTGGAATGCGCGCAAGAAGGCGCTCTCGACCTATTCGGGCGGCATGAAGCAGCGTTTTGGCATCGCGCAGGCTCTGCTTGCCAATCCGAAGTTGATCATCGTCGACGAGCCGACCGCGGGGCTTGACCCGGCCGAGCGCAATCGCTTTTTGAACCTACTCAGCTCCATCGGCTCCAACGTCACCGTCATCCTCTCCACCCACATCGTCGAGGACGTGCGCGAGCTATGTCCGCGCATGGCCATCATTGCCGCCGGAGAGGTGCTGCTCGAAGGCACGCCCGCCCGGGCGCTCGATGTGCTCAAGGGAAAGATCTGGTCCAAGGTGGTCGCCAACGACGACGAACTGCGCGCGCTCGAAGCCTCGCTCAAGGTGATTTCCACCCATCTCATCGGCGGCCTCCACGAGGTGCGAATTTTTTCCGAGAGTTCGCCCGGCACAGGCTTTCATGCCGTCGACTCCGGCCTCGAAGACGTCTACTTTCTGCGCCTTGCGGAGCAAGCCACCCGCCAGGCGAAGCACTGATTTTGCCCTCGGGCCTTCGCTTTTGCCGCCGGCGGGCCGTGGCCCGCGCGAAGGGTCGCACGGCATAGGCCGCTGACCCATACACCGCACGATACTTCGGAGAACCGCTCCATGTCATTGTTCTGGGAATTCTTCACATTCGAACTGAAGTTCCGCGCCAAAAGCATCTCCACCTACGTCTACTTCGCGCTGTTCTTCTTCCTCTCGTTCCTTTCCATCGCCGCCGAAGGATTCGTCAATTCGGTGAATGACAAGGTTCTGCTCAACGGTCCCGCCTCCACCAGCTTCGTCTACACCATCTTCACTTTCTTCGGTACGATCGTGATTGCCGCCATCTTCGGCACCTCGATTCTGCGCGACTTCCAGCGCGACACGTACTCGCTCATCTTCACCAAGCCCATCACCAAGTTTGCCTACCTGGGCGGGCGCTGGGCGGCTTCATTCCTCGCGACGGTCACCGTCTTCTTCGGCCTGGTGCTGGGCGAATTTGCCGGCACGCTTGCCCCCTGGGCCAACCACATGCGTATCGCAAACGGCCACGTCGACTGGTATCTCCACGCCTTCCTCGCCATCTGCGTGCCTCAAATCTTCTTCCTCGGCTCGCTGTTCTTCACCGTCGCCGCACTCACCCGCAAGCTGTTCATCGTCTATCTGCAGGGCGTGGTTTTCTTCGTCTGCTATCTCATCGTAAACGCCGTCTTCACCGCCACACGTTCGCTGGAGCACTTCTGGTCGGCCATCTTCGATCCCGTCGGCCGGCAATTGCTCCGCGCCATCACCCTCTATTGGACACCGGTCGAACAGAACACCCTGCAGCTGACCTGGTCGGGCGTCTTTCTCTACAACCGCCTGCTTTGGAGCGGCGTCGGCCTGCTCAGTTTGGTCACCGTCTGCATCTTCTTCCCGCTCTCGGTGGAGGCGCTCACCGCCGTGTCTCAAGGCCGCCGTGCTGCCCGTGAACGAGTAAACAAAGACTCAGAGGTCCGCGCGGTCCGCACCCTGGTCGCCAAACCACTGCCCGTCGTCCATCAGATCTTCGGACGTTCCACTATCTTCTTGCAGTTCGTGTCGCTCACCAAGCTACGGGTCAAAAACATCCTGTCGGAGCTGCCCTTCTGGGCCATCCTCGGCGTCACTGTGGTCTACACCTTCTTCGCCGGCAACTTCGCCGGCCACACGGGCGACGTCAATGTTTACCCCGTCACCTTCCTCATACTCGGCATCGTCGGGGGCGTCGCCAGGCTCTTCCTCTACATCCTCGCCACCCTCTACGCCGGCGAACTGGTCTGGCGCGAACGCGACACCGGCTTCGCCGGCATCCACGACGCTCTCCCCATGCGCGAGTCTACCGACTGGCTCTCCAAACTCGCCGCCCTGGTCATGATCGAACTGATGGTGCTCACTGTCGTCATGTTCTGCGGCATCCTCAGCCAGACCTTCGCCGGCTACCACCACTACGAGCTGCTCGAGTACGCCAAGGAACTCTACGTCATCGTCTTCGCGCAGGTGCTCATCTACACCGTCGCGGCGCTGTTTTTCCAAACCATTCTCAGCAACAAGTTCATCGCCCACGGCATCGTCATCGGCCTCTTCGTCCTGAACATTGTGCTGTTCAGCTTGGGCTGGGAGAACACGCTCTATCTCTTTGGCAGCACCCCGGCCTATATCTACTCGGACATGAATGGCTACGGCCACTTCGTCCCCGCGCTCTTCTGGTCCATCACCTACTGGCTGGCGTTCGCCGCTCTGCTCGGCGTGTTGTCCATCGGCCTCGCGCTGCGCGGTTCGGACGACTCCTGGGCCGCTCGTCGGCAGCTCTTCCGTCAGCGCATACCGCGGCTCATGCCTGCCGCCGCCGTCTGTCTCGCCGCCTGCCTAGGCAGCGGCGGCTGGTACTACTACAACGCCCACGTTCTCAACCCGTACCTCAACGCCAAGGCGCAGCGCCACATCCAGGCCGAGTACGAACGCAACTACAAAAAATACCAATTCCTCCCTCAGCCCAAGATCCTCAGCGTAGACGCCAACATCGACATCTTTCCCGAACGCCGTTCTTTCTCCGGCAGCGGCCACTTCGTTCTTCAGAACAAGACCGATCAGCCCATTCCAGAGATACACGTCTCCGACGGCCAGCTATCGGCATCCAAGATCGCTTTCGACCGTCCCTTCCACAGGCTTTCCGGCAGCTCGCGCGGCGACTACAGCATCTACGCGCTGGAACAGCCGTTGCAGCCCGGCGAGAAGGCCAACATGACGTTCGATGTCGGTGCGAGCCCGCGCGGCTTCCGCGACGGCAACGAGCGTCCCGAACTCGCCTATAGCGGCACCTTCTTCAACGTCGGCTATTTCCCCTATATTGGCTACGACTCCAAAACGGAGCTGACCGATCCGCGCCGCCGCCGCGACGAACATCTTGGCCCGGCCACCGACCTCCCTCACCGCGGTGATCCTCGCGGAAGCCGCATCAATCTCTTGAACGCCGAATCCGACTGGATCACCTACCACACTGTCGTCAGCACCGCGGACCACGACTCTGAGGGACAGCCCCAAATCGCCATCGCCCCCGGCTACCTGCAGCGCGACTGGCACCAGAACGGTCGCCACTACTTCGAATACAGCATGGGAGACGTCAAGACCCTCGACTTCTTCAGCTACGTCTCCGCCCGCTACGACGTCAAACGCGAGGTCTACCCGGGGGTCGACGGTCCGATCGACATCGAGGTCTACTACGATGCCCACCATCCCTACGACGTAGACGACATGATCGCCTCGTCCAAGGCCGGCCTGGCCTACTATGAGAAGAACTACAGCCCCTATCAGTTCAAACAGTTTCGCATCCTCGAATTTCCGCGATACCGCAACTTCGCGCAGTCCTTCCCCAACACCGTCCCGTACTCCGAAGGAATCGGCTTCATCGGCCGCGTCGCCAAGCCGGGTGACATCGACTTCACCTACTTTGCCACCGCCCACGAGCTGGCCCACCAATGGTGGGCACATCAGTTGATCGGCGGCGCCGTCGAAGGCTCCGGCATGATGGCCGAGTCGCTGGCCGAATATTCCGCGCTGCGTGTCGCGCAGAAAAAATACGGCGACGAACAAATGCACAAGTTCTTGAGGTACGAACTCGACGGCTACCTCGCTGGACGCGCCGGCGAAGCGATCAAGGAGCCCCCCATCGTCCTGGTCCAGCGCGAAACCTACGTGTTGTACCAGAAAGGCTCACTGGTGCTCTATGGCCTCTCAGACTACATCGGTGAAGACAAAGTCAACCTGGCCCTGCACAACTTCCTCACCGAGTACCGGTACGCCAACGCCACCGATGCGCCATCTGGTCCCTACCCCGACACGCGCGAGTTCGTCGCCGCGCTGCGCGCCCAGACCCCGCCCGAGTATCAGTACTACATCACCGACGCCTTCGAAGACATCGTCCTCTACGACAATAAGGCGGTCTCGGCCACCTACCTGCAAACTCCCGACAAGAAATACAAAGTCACCCTGACGGTGCAGGCCAAGAAGCTCAAATCCGACGGCAGCGGCAACGAAACCCCCATGGCGATGGACGACTACATCGACGTCGGTGTCTTCAGCGGCACGAAGGATCACGAGAAGACGCTTTATCTGAAGAAGGAAAAGTTCACCTCGAACAATCAAGGCAAGCAGACCTTCGAGATCACGGTCGACGAACTGCCCACCCGGGCCGGTATCGATCCCATCAACAAGCTCGTCGACCGCATCCCCGACGACAACACGATTGACGTGACCAAGCCATAGCAACACGCGGCGCACGTGAAATTCCGTGCCGGATACTGAGTTCACACGTAGCGCATAAACGCTTGTGCAGCCAGGAACAAATCCGGGGTTTCCCTTACACCGTTGCGTCGTCGTCGGTACGATCCAGCGGACCGAAGTACAGCGGATTGGAATGTCGACCAGAGCATATATTCGCAGGAATTTGCTGGCGGCCCGGGCAGTTCCCCTTGGCCTTTGCGTATCAGCGCACAGATCGCCCACCCCCGGGAACGGTATTGTGAACATATTTCGGCAGTGAGGCCGGCGAAGAATGTTCGGGATATCGGAGCCCGTGGGGGTCCGCCTGAGAGCCGCTATGAAAATTGCATGGGTCGTCCTCGCGGGCGTGATGTCATTCGCCGCGACGGCGGCGACGCTGGTTGAGCCGATCAAGCCGCTTCCGCTGAGCACGCAGCAGGATCCTGCGCGGGCCGCGATTGGCCGACAGTTGTTCACCGATGCGCGCTTGTCCGGAAATGGTGCAGTGTCGTGTTCGAGCTGCCACAACCTCGCCAAAGGCGGTGCCGACGGCCGAGCTCACGCGGTCGGATTCGACGGCCGGGAGACCAGTGTCAACACGCCGACGGTCCTCAATGCAGCCTTCAATTTCAGGCAATTTTGGGATGGTCGAGCGGATTCGCTGGAGGGGCAGATCGATGCCGTGATCCGCAGCCCCGTGGAGATGGGTTCCAAGTGGGAAGAAGTGGTGACCAGAATTGCGCGGGATACCGGCTACCGCCGGGCGTTCGGCGCCTCCTACCGGGACGGCGTCACCAAGGCGAATATTCAAAATGCGCTCGCGACCTACGAGCGCACGCTGACGACGCCCAATTCCCGCTTCGATCGATATCTGCTCGGCGATCCGAGTGCCATTTCCGCCGAGGAGAAAGCCGGCTACCTCAAGTTCAAGCAGTACGGCTGCATCGCCTGCCACCAGGGCGTGAACGTCGGCGGGAACATGTACCAGAAGTTCGGCATCATGGGCGACTATTTCGCCAAACGCGGCAACCCGACCGATGCCGACCTGGGGCGCTATCGGGTCACCGGCGATGACGCCGACAAGCACGTGTTCAAGGTCCCGAGTCTGCGCAACGTGGCGTTGACGGCGCCGTATTTCCATGACGGGACCGCGAAGACCCTCGAGGACGCAGTCGACGTGATGTTCAGGTACCAACTCGGCCGCAGCGCCTCCCCGGAAGACAAAGCGGCCATCATCAAATTCCTCAACACGCTCACCGGCCAGCTGGAGCCGCAGACATGAATCTTCGTGGACGGCCGAGCTGGATCGCGACGACCGCACTCGCCATTGTCGTCATCTTAATGCTGGGATTCTTGTACGTGAGGACTCAAACACACGATGCCGTCGGGTATTTCGCGAACGTCGCGATTCTGCGCCAGCTGAAACAACTCGATGCCCGCTGGGAGCTGAACGTCCTCAAATCGAGGATGGGCATCGATTTGAACTACGATTCCCTCGTCGATCCGCTGACCGATCTCAATCAGCGACTGGGAGAACTGCAGGCGAATCTGGCGGCTGCGGGGCAGCAGGATGTCGACGAGAAATCCGGCTGCGGCGCCCTCCGGCGGGACATTGCGGAAAAGACCCGTTTGATCGAACACTTCAAGTCGCATAACTCCGTGCTGCGCAATTCCCTGGCGTTCCTGCCCACGGCGGCCGAGGAGGTCGAACAAGCCATGCTCAGCGCCGACGAAGACGCGGCGGGACGCTCGTTGTCGGTCGATCTCGGTCGGATCCTGCTGCATACCCTGTTGTACAGCCAGGCTCCGTCCGATGACAAAGCGGCGGGGATCGAATCGGCGCTCAAGCAGCTGCACTCGGACACGGGCTGGTTGTCGGCCAACGTCCAAGATGCCCTCGACATATTCGATTCCCATGTGCGAGCCGTGCTGCGCGAGCAACCCGAGGTCAACGGATTGCTGGATAGCATCACCCAGGTGCCGACCGCGGCGCATATCGACGCCATCGACAACATGCTGAGCGCCGAGCAGCGCGATGGCGAAGTCCGCGCCCAGCGATACCGCAAATTCCTGCTGCTATTCGCCGCGGCGCTCGCGGCTCTGTTCTTGTACGCCGCCATCGGCCTCGTTCGCAGCGACGCCGTGATCAAGCGGGTCAACAAGGAACTGCAGCGTGCCAATACGACTCTCGAGGATCGCGTCCAGGAGCGGACCCGTGAATTGCGTGTGGCGCAAAGCGAGCTGGTGACGACGGCTCGCCAGGCCGGTATGGCGGAAATCGCCAACAATGTGCTGCACAACGTCGGCAACGTATTGAACAGCGTCAACGTCTCGGCCGGATTGATCGGCGACAGGGTGCGCGACTCCAAGGTTCAGAGCCTCTCCATGGCCGTGCAGCTGATGAACGAGCAGGGCGAGGATCTCGGGGGATTCTTCACCCATGACGAAAAGGGTAAAGTGTTGCCGGGATATCTTAACAAGTTGTCGGCGGCCCTCGCAGCGGAAAAGGAGACCATCATCGGAGAGCTCGAGTCGCTGACCCGCAGCATAGATCACATCAAGGAAATCGTCGCGACCCAGCAATCCTATTCCGGGACCGTGAGCCTGGTTGAGCCGGTGCACATCGTCGATCTGATCGAGGATGCGCTGCGCATGAATTCCGCTTCCATGGCGCGTCACGAGATCACGGTCGTGAAGCAATTCGCGGACGTGCCGTTGCTGCTGCTCGACAAGCATCTCGTGCTGCAGATTCTGGTCAATCTCATCGGCAATGCCAAACGCGCCATGGACGGCGTGCCTGATCGGCCGCATCAGATCACGCTGCGCACGGATATCGTGGAGCTTGCCGACGGCCTCCGCCTCACGATTCGCGTCGAGGACGATGGGGAGGGTATCTCGGCGGAGAACATGGGGCGGCTGTTCGTCCACGGTTTCACGACGCGCAAGAAGGGCCACGGATTCGGGCTCCACAGCTGCGCGCTGGCGGCGAAAGAGATGGGCGGGGCCATCACGGCTTACAGCGATGGACCAGGCAAAGGTGCGACGTTCACGCTCGAACTCCCGGTCAATCCGGTGAAGAGAGCGGCGGCATGAGCACCCTCCAGAACCGCCGCATCCTGCTCGTCGACGACCTGCCGACCATCCACGAAGATTTTCGCAAGATCCTGAACCCTTCGGCGGCTTTGGCCGATCTCGACGCCGATGAGGCCATTCTGTTCGGCGAATCGGCGCCGGCCGGCAAGGCATCCGTCCGCTTCGACATCGATTCCGCATACCAGGGAAGCCAGGCACTCGAAAAGGTGCGCGCGGCCCGGCTCGCGGGTCTTCCCTATGCCATGGCATTTATCGACATGCGCATGCCTCCGGGCTGGGACGGCATCGAGACCATCGAGCGCTTGTGGGCAGAAGATCCGCACCTGCAGGTCGTGCTCTGCACCGCCTATTCCGACTATTCGTGGACCGAAGTATTGAGCCGCCTCGATGTCAGGGACCGCCTGCTCGTCCTCAAGAAGCCCTTCGATACCATCGAGGTCTATCAGCTCGCCAATGCGCTGACCGCCAAATGGCAGATGACCGAACAGGCGGCTTTCAAGATGGGTGCCCTCGAGGATGCCGTGGCGGAGAGAACCCGTGAGCTGTCCAATGCCAACATCATTGTCCAGAACAGCCCGGTCATCCTGTATCGCTTGCGCGGCGAGCCCTCCTTCCCGCTCATCTACATTTCCCACAACATCGCCAAGCTCGGCCATGACCCCGAGGTGCTGCTGGCTTCGCCGAACTGGGCGCAGAGCCTCATCGAGCCCGACGATCTGGCCAAGGTCGGAGAGGCGATGACGCGTGTGCTCGAGAAGAGCGAGGAGGGTTCCTCGATCGAATTCCGCCTGTGCACGGCCAACGGCGAGCGGCGCTGGGTGGAGAACCGCTACGTCCCGATCCGCGACAAGGACGGCCGTCTGGTCGAGGTGGAAGGCATCATCATCGACGTGACGGAGCGTAAGGCAGCGGAGGACAAGATCAAGTTGATGGCGCGTACCGACGGCCTCACCGGTCTTGCCAACCGGTCGACGTTTACCGAACGGCTCGGCCACGCTTTCGCCGCGGCTCAACGCGGCGCCATGGCATTCGCCATCCTTTTTCTGGATCTCGACAAATTCAAGCCGGTCAACGACACCTTCGGCCATCCGGTCGGCGATCTGCTGTTGCAGCAAGTGGCGCAGCGCCTGAAGAGCTGTACCCGCGAGAGCGATGTCGTCGCACGGCTCGGCGGAGATGAATTCGCCATTCTCCAGGGCGAGATAAGAGAACCCGCCAATGCGGGGGTTCTCGCGCAGAACATTCGAACCGCGCTGGCCCTCCCGTATCTGATCAATGGCAACCACATCGATATTTCGGTGAGCATCGGCATCAGTCCGTACGTCGGCGGCAATATCACCGCGGACGCCATGCTGGCGCAGGCCGACCTCGCCCTTTATCGTTCCAAGGACGAGGGGCGCAACCAGTATCACTTCCACTCGCAAGATCTCGATCAGGAAGTCATCGACCGCGTGACTCTCGACGGCGAGATCAAGAAGGCGATCGAACGGAACGAGTTCGAGCTGCAGTATCAACCTCAGGTCGAGCTCTCATCTCAACGCATCGTCGGCATGGAAGCGCTGATCCGCTGGAACCACCCCACGCGCGGTGTGCTGGCACCGGGACTGTTCATCCCCATTGCGGAAAAGACCGGCACCATCATCGCTCTCGGGCATTGGGTTCTTGACAGTGCGTGCCGGCAGTTGAGCATCTGGCGCAGTGAAGGGCTCGAGCTTCCGGTGATCGCCGTCAATCTCTCCTTGTTGCAATTGAAATGCGGCCAGGATCTGATACGCGATGTCGCGGCGACGATCGCCAAGTGGGGCTTGATGCCCTCGGATATCGAGTTCGACGTCACCGAAGCGACCCTGGCCCAGCTCACATGGACTCAAAACGACGTGATTCCCCAACTGCGCCAGCTCGGTGTGAAAATCGCGATCGACGACTTCGGCAGCGAATATTCCACGTTCGACTATGTGCGCTCGTACCGGGTGAACCATTTGAAGATCGCTCAATCGTTCATCAGCCAGTCGACCCAGGACCCCGAAAGTGCTGCGACGATCCGTGCCATCGTCAATTTCGCTCACGATATCGGAATCGCAGTCATCGCCCAGGGCGTCGAAACCGCGCAGCAGCGTGATCTGCTGACCTCGGCCGACGAAACGGCGAAGGCCCAGGGATTTCACTTCAGCAAGGCCGTGGCCGCCGACCGTGCCGGGGACATGCTGCGTCAGGGTCTCATCGCGGCAGCACCCAGACATTCCGGAAAATCTCCCGTCCAGACGGACCTCGATAGGGATCCAGGTAAGAATTTTGAATTCAGCTGATGAGCAGGTGGGCCAAACGGTGCGGCACTACGCCCCTGCATGTGCATTGCAGCTCCACAGCCACGCTGAGCCGCGCCTTTGCTACGTCATGCGAGGCAACTTCGAGGAATCGATCGGCGCAAAGCGTTACCAACGACGACGCGGAATGATCCTTTACCGGCCGGCGGGCCTGAATCATTCCGAGCAATTCGATCGAATCGGATCGATTTGCGGTCTGCTCACTCCGAGTCCTGACTGGCTGCGGCTGACAAATGAATTCGGGTTTCACTCACAGAATGAATACACGGTGCACGGCGCGGCCGCCATGCGGCTGGTCTCGATATTCGAGCACGAATGGTCGATTCGCGATTCATTCAGCAGGCTAAGCCTGCAGACGATCCTATGGGAAAGTATTTCCCTGCTGGGCCGCCCCGGCGGGGATCCAAATCCATCGGCGTCGATATGGGCTATTCGCGCACTTGAGTACTTGCACGATCACAGCGAGGCCTCGCCGACTCTGTCACAAGTCGCCACGGCCTTGGGCGTGCACCGGGGACATCTAGCCCGGGTCTTCAGAGCCGTGTATGGCGAGACTCTTGGCGCGCGTCTCCGGAGGATTCGAGCTCAACGGGCCGCTGCGCTCATACTGGGAACGCAGTTATCGTTGGTCGAAATTGCGGCGCAGTGCGGCTTCTCTCATCAGGCGCATATGACGCGGGTTTTCAGGTCCGTGCTTGGTACCACTCCAACCCGCTATCGGCCTTAATCCGTCGCTCCGGCACTCGGGCCATGCGACTGCCGTGCAATACCCTCCGCATCGCCTGATGCAGCATTAGTTGCTCGGCGGTACGGATTTTCGGCCAATTCATTGCCTGGTCGCAAGGATATCGATGAAAACGACTCGCGCTGCTGCGCTGGCACTGTTCAGCCTGTTGTGGCTGGCAACCTCTACACCACGGTCGGCCAACGCCGGGCCGCAAGCCGCGCCTGCGCTGCCCTATTCGATTGATCAGACGCGCTACTTCCCTACTCCTGGCATCGAACAGGCGGAACTGAAAGAGCTCATCGAAGAGGCGGACGCCTTTCCAGCGGCGGCACCGCAGGGAGCCGCGCAGTTGCTCAACTACCTGCAGCGTGCCGAAACTCTACTCGCTCAACTGCAGCGTCACAGTGCCTATTTGAACTTGAGGGCGTCGCGCGACCTCGACGATCGCGCCGACGTCGATGCGGGCGACCAAGCTGGAGACGCCATACACCAATTGCTGAGCACCGTGGCGAAGGCATTGCGCACGCTCGGCGACACCGCCTTTGCGCAGAACGCCACAGCGCTTCCGGCGCTGAAGCCTTATGCCTATCTGCTACTCATAGCGGCGCGCGAAGCTGCGCATCAACTCCCCCAGACCCAACAAGTCATCGTCGATCAGCTGGCGGATCCGGCCCAAGCCAATCTTTGGTTGCTCTATCAGCAAACGCTGCGTAGCACGCCATTCCCGAAGGTTGGCACCCCCACAGGTGATCTTGACGTCAGAAAGGACGCAATTGTGCTCTCCGAGAACCCGGACCGAGCCATCCGGCAAGCGGCATGGGAGGGACGATGGAATGGCTATGTCTCGCGGGCGGATATCTACGCCGGAATTCTCTTGGGCGTCGTCCGACTGAACGATCGTGTGGCGAAGTTGCAGCATTTTCCGGATGCGCCGAGCATGATTTACTTCAGCCGCAATCTGGATCGCAAGAAGGTCACCGACGCGCTGGCAGCGATCGAGACTCATGCCGATCTGTTCAAGAGCTATCAGCGTCTACGCTCGCAACATGTCGCGGCCATGACGGGCATTGCCGATGTGCGTTCCTGGGATCTCTCTCTGCCATCGCCGGGTTTTACCACGCCCCGCATGACTTTAGACCAGACGCGTGCCGCCGCTTTGTCTGCCCTGGCGCCGCTCGGCCCGGACTATGTCGCGCACTTCCGAGAGTTGCTGGACCCGGCCAATCGGCGCATGGACGTTGCCGCGGAAACGGGAAAGCGCACCAACGGTGGTTTTTCCGTCCGTGCGCCCGGCGTTCCCACCGGCTTATTCGTCGAAAGTTACGGCCGGGGATTCTTAAGCGAGAGCCGGGTCATCGTTCACGAGGGCGGGCACGCCATCCATGGCCAGTTGATGAATGACAGCAGTGTATCGGCCTTCTATACCCGCGGTCCGAACTGGATGTCCGAGGCCATTGCCACTTTGAACGAATTCTTGTTGTACGATCACCTCTATCAGAACAGCGTCGACCCCAAAGCGCAGGCTTTCTATTTAGAGGCACTGATCTTTGACATTACATTCCAGCTCTTCGGCTCGGCCGAAGAAGCGACGCTGGAGCAATCGATCTACGATGGCGTCATTGCCGGTCAGATCAAGAATGCCGCGGACCTCGATGCCTTGACGCTGTCGATCTTGAGCCAGTACGAAATATGGCCGCCGCTGGAACCGCAACTGGCTCATACCTGGATTACCAAACAACTGCTGGTCCAGGACCCGCTGTATCTCGTGAACTATCTTTATTCGGGATTGCTCGCCACCAAGATGTTCGACCTGCTGAAACAGGATCCCGTGAGCTTTCAGAAGCGCTACGTCACCCTGCTGCGTGAAGGATTCCATGCACCGCCGGAGGAACTGCTGCGCAGCTTCTTCGGCCGCGACCTATCGCAACGGCAGCTGGTGGATGACGGCATGAACATTCTGCAGCAACGAGTTTCCTCGCTGGCCGAGATTTATAAAAAGATCGAAGCGAAGTGGTGAGGTGTATGGACGTTTGACGACCGTGGCCACCGGACCACGATGCCTATCCCCCGATCGAGTATGCCGTCCCCATGCATCGTAGACGGTAGGCGTGAGGCGTGCCAATTGGCGCGCCCAATAGTATCCTGAAGCAGGATCCAAGAGACATATTCCCTTGGGGCATCACGAGATGCACTAGCAATCGTTTCGAACGATCTCCGATCGAGTCTGCGTTGAGCCAGGGAACGAATCGACCATCGTTACACGGATTTTTCTGGGAGGATAATCGTGACGGAGAATCTATATGCGCCACCAAAATCCAAACTCGCCGATATCGGGCGCGACGAGATGTCGCCCGCGATTTGGAACCCCAACTCCGCGGCAAATTGGAGCCTGCTTTTTAGTCCAGCTTTCGGCGCGTACTTACATATGAAGAACTGGGAGGCGCTCGGTGAGCCGACTAAAGCCTCCGCAGCCAAGTTATGGGTATTGGTGACGCTGCTCGCATTTGCAGGCATTGCGCTGGCGACCGCCTTCTTGCCAAACCCTAGGTCCATCGACGGCGTGTCGCGGACCGTAGGGTTGATTCTCTTACTAAGCTGGTACTTTTCAAATGGCCGAAGCCAGGTGGAGTACGTTAAGTCGCGGTATGGCAAAAACTACCCAAGGAGGAGTTGGGGTAAACCCTTGCTTCTCGGCTGCCTAGCACTCGTCGGGTTCATCGTTTTCACTTTTGTCGTGGTTCTCGTCGCGGGAGCTCTCAAACGCTGAGTCTAACAATCGTGGGGGATCGTCTATGCCGCTAACGCGACGCAGGTTTATCGGGGGCGCCGCCATGCTGCCGCAGATTTTGGCGCAAACGCGCGCGGATGATGCGCTGCCCCCATCACGCCTGTTTCGGCAAGAACCGGCGCCGATCGTCAGCGCCGATCAGGTGCTGAATGTCGCTGAGTTCGAAGCGCTAGCTCAGGCGGCGCTGCCGCCCGCTCATTTCGGATACATTGCCACGGGTGCGGACGACGATCGTACCGTCATCCGCAATCACGAAGCCTTTGCGCACTATGAAATTCGCGCTCACCGCTTCAATGACCTTACCCACATGGACACGACGCGTCGCGTCTTCGGCGCCTCATGGCCAAGTCCCGTCTATCTGTCCGCAGTGTCGGCGATGCGTGCGTTTCATCCCGAGGGCGAATTGGCGGTGGCGCGTGCCGCCTCGACCCGCTCGATGCAGTTCATGCTGTCCACGGGGACCTCGACGGCGATTGAGGCCGTGGTCCAAGCGCGCGGCGCGCCTTCATGGCAGCAGCTGTATGCAACCAACGAGTGGACAGTGACCGAGGGGATCGTCCGCCGCGCGCAAAGCGCGGGTTGCAACGACATCGTATTGACGGTGGACTCACCCGGGGCCCGGAACAACGAAACGTTGAAGCGTGCCATGCTATCCGACAACCGCCATTGTATCGACTGTCACATAGGCAATTCGCACGACATGTGGCGTCGCGGCCCGATGTTCGCGGGCATCGATGTATCGCACGTCACCGGTCTTTCGCCGTCCGACCTCACGGTAGCGTTCCTCGACCGCCTGCGGGCGATCGTAACGGGACGGATGATGGTAAAAGGCATCGTCACCGGCGAGGATGCCGCACTCGCGGTGATGCACGGCGCGGATGCCATCATCGTGTCGAATCACGGCGGCCGCAATGAAGAGACTCTGCGTGCCACCATCGACTGTCTGCCCGAGGTGGTCGCTGCTGTACGTGGACGCGTCCCCGTCTTTGTCGACGGCGGTATCCGCCGCGGCACGGATATCTTCAAAGCGCTGGCGCTCGGTGCCACCGCGGTCGGTGTCGGCCGGCCTCAAGCGTGGGGTTTGGCCGCCTTCGGGCAACCCGGGGTCGAAGCGGTGATCGACATTCTGAACCGTGAACTCAAGGCCATTATGCGACAAGCGGGCACACCGACACTGGCCGGTATTACCTCAGCGCTGGTCGTGCGCTCGTGACGGTGAACCTCACGACACCTTCGATACGTTAGGATTTGACCACGGCACAGCACACATACCGACTACCGGAGTGATTTCTCGTAGCGCCATACATCGAGTGCGAACGTTCCGCCGGCCACTTCCAGGTCCTCGGTCACCGTTCCGGTCCTCGACCAGCCGCACTTTTCGTAGAATCTCCCGGCGCGATCGTTGCCGATGGCGCACGCCAGCCACGCGGTATGGACCCCCCTTTCGCGCAAAGCTGCTTCTGCATCGGCCATCAGAGTGGCAGCAATGCCCGACCCTCGGGCATGAGCAGAGACATAGAATTGATATAGCTCGGTACCCTTGAGAAAATAAAAACCGACAAGCTCGCCCGCTGCTTCCACTACGCGCACGCCGATCAAAGCAGTTCGAAGTCTCTCCTCAAAGCTCTGCAGCGTACGCAGCCGGGCAAGTTCCGCCGGTACGATTCTGGCATGAGCATCCTGCCAGCCGTCGAACCAGATCCTTGCCAACCGCTCGATCTCCGATAATTTGGCGTCTCTAATGTTCTCAGCGATCAAGGTGTTCATGTTGTTACCGCGTCCGCACACTACTCTTCATCATCCCCAATAGGCATCCCCGGTGGCGCCTCCACGGGCTTCACCGCGATGAATTTCGCAGGGTCGCCTTGAAATTGCTGAATGCGATGCACAAGATAGGTCTCGAGCGGTGAATTGGGATCGCTGCGCCGTTTGACCTCGCTCAATTTCCCGTAGGCGATGGCGCGCACGGTCGCAGAGGCGTTGGGCTCCGCCGCCAGAGCCAGCAAAGCCTCGACGGTTCTTCCGTACACGGCGGATTGAATTTCCCCGCTCAAGGTCTGCGCGGCTCCAGGATGTGGAATGGGCCTGCTGGCGAGCAGTGCGGCATCGATTACCTCACCCAGTGACGGGGTTTTTGCACGGGCGCTGTACTCGACCAGGCGGGCGGCGCGCTCGGCGTTGAACAGGGTACGCAGCGTCAGGTCCGCGGCGGATTCGGCCGCGGCGATCGGATCGAAGGTCAGGCCGGTCTCCGAGGGCAGCGACTCGCGTGTGCGGTCCAAGCCCGGCGGTCGCGGTGGTAATAGCCGGAGCAACGATTCAGGAAGCACGAGCGTCTCCGCGGACAAGGTCCTTGCCACGGCATGCAGCGCTTTGCGCTGCTCTTCCGTGGAAACGATCACGGCATTCATCTGGCCGTCGCCGCGTACCCGGTATCGATAATCCAGACCGCCGATGACCTTGATGGCGGCTTCGACCTGGTAGCGATGCATCAAGTACAGCGGCGCGAGTGTGTCTTCCAACTGCGCCACGGGCGCGCCCATGGGAATGGCGTTCTCGCCGAAGCGAGCCAGCGCCGCGGCGCGAATGGTCAGGATGCGTGTCAGTTCATCCGTGGCATTAGGACCATTGTCCCAAAGATGTGCGTGCGGATGCGCGCCGCCGGCGGGGCGCGCATCCTCGTCGGTGATATAGACGAGTCCGGAACGCGCCGCGTCGTTCAAAATGACATCCAGGTCGGTGTGCTCTCGGGAGCCATCGACGAACTGCCGATAGCCGTAGTTGATCGCCACCTTGTCCCACAGGCCGATGTTGTGGGCATACGCGGAGGACAGATCCGGTACGCCGTTCTTGTCGAGCGTGATCCAGGGGTGCGGATAATCCATCACCGACACCGATTCCGCAGGCGCATGCGGGAATGCGCTGGCCGCGAAGTTGTGCGCCAGCCCCAGCGTGTGCCCCGTCTCGTGGGCCGCCAGCTGGCGCGTGCGCGCCAGCGCCATGGCCAGCATGGGATCGTTGTCCGGCGCGAGCGTCTTACCCAAGACGTAGGGGGAAAGCAGCGCCTCCGCGATGAGATAGTCCTGTCTGCCGCGCAGAGAACCCAAGGTCACGTTGCCCTTGATGATTTCACCGGTACGGGGGTCGGCCACCGGATGGCCATAGGACCAGCCGCGCGTGAAGCGATGCACCCACTGGATGATGTTGTAGCGCGCGTCCATGGGATCGGCACCCTCGGAGAGAACGTCCACGCGAAATGTGCCCGGTGCCCAGCCGGCCGCCTGAAATGCCTGATCCCACCAGCGCGCGCCTTCCACCAGGGCCGAGCGGATGGGCTCAGGCGCACCCCGGTCCACGAAGTACTGAATGGGTTTGACCGCTGCGCAGGCTGTCGCGCAGGCAGGATCCTGCTTGATCAATCGATGCCGTACGATGAAACGCTGGTCCAGCGGCGCCCCGAGGGGTGCCGCATAGTCGCGATACTCGAAAGGAAAGTAGCCGGCGCGCGGGTCGTAGTGTCGGGGTGAGTATCCGGGCCCCGGCAGTTCGAGAAACGACTGGTGCTCGCGCAGGGTGAGCGCATGGGCGTCCGGCGCGACCTGGCCGACGAACGATCCTCGAATGGGAGCATCGGACGCAAACGTCAGGATGGCCTCGACCTCGGTGTTCTTCGGAAAAACCTTGGTCGCATCGATGGCAATGGCCGATCGCGCGGCATCGAGCTTGTAGACGCCCTGCTTGGCCAGCGCGTCGGATACGCCATGCACGTCGCGAAGGAAAAATTCGGTGGCATCCACCAGTACCGCGCCTGCACTTGCCCCGCCGACATCCTCGGCCACCACCGTAAAGCTGCCGATAATCGATTCCGGAAAGGATTGGCGTACCGCGAGGCGCTCGGCGGCATCGTGCGCGGAACTTCGGAAGAACGCATTGGGCTGGGCCAGCAGAATCTTCGGACCGAAGCGCTCGAAGCGAACCAGCTTCGCCGGGGACACCTGGCCGCGGTCCAGACCCAAATCGTTGGACCCGCTTCCATAGGGAAGCGAATCGAAATACAGCATGTCGGTATCGAGCTGCGAGATTTCCAAGTACAGCTTGCCGCCCTTGGCATCCCAATGCAGCGGTAGAAAACCGGGCATGTGATGCATCCCGGCGGTTTTCGCTTCGATGCTGGGAACCCCGGCGCCCGAGGCTGGCGAATCGGCGGCGAGCAAGAATTCCGGCGAGCAGAGAATCAGCGAGACCACTATCATGGTGCGCAGTGCGGTCGCGCGCGGGATGTTCTGCAGCATGGGTGAAACCTTTGGTTCTGGGTAAGCGTAAAAAGCCTGTAAAGGTACACGTTGGCAAAGCTGCGAACAATTTCACTGCCGCCTATTTCCAGAAATTCTATTTGAACACCGCTACGCGGGTGGTCACCGCTGCGGAAATGCATGCTCGGGCGGCGCTCATCGCCGCCGCCTTGAAGCAATGCCAGATCCCGATTCGAAGCATTTTGGATGCCGGTTGCGGCATTGGCCTGCTGCGCACGCCGTTTGCCAAGCTGCTGCCGCGGGCACGCTACGTGGGTCTGGAGTCGAGCGACTATCTGTGCGGCCGGTTTGGCTGGACTCGCGGCTCGATCGTCGATCACACGGCGCGCAAGCCGTTCGATCTGGTGGTCTGCTACGACGTTCTACAATATTTGCCGGACGCGCAGGCTGCGCGCGCCATCGTAAACCTCGCCAAGCTGTCTGGCGCGGCCTTGTACGTGTCGGCGTTGACCACCGAGGATTGGCGCGAGAACTGCGATCGCAGCCGCACGGATCGCGCGGTGCATCTGCGCAGCGGCGCGTGGTATCGGCGGCGGTTGAATAAATCCTTCCGCTACTTAGGCTTTGGAATTTGGGTACGTAAGAACGTCACCACCATACTCTGGGACATGGAGCGTATCTGACGCCGTCGAGGCGCGCGGCCTAAAGGTGCTCGAGTATCCACTCCACCAGGGCCGCGTGCACCGGTTCCGCCGCCCCGAAGTCTGCGCGCGGGTGATTGACCAATGAAACCAGAACGTAGGTCTTGCCGGCGGGCGTCGTCACATAGCCGGCGACGCCGCTGACGCTCTCGAGAGTCCCGGTCTTCAGGCGCACCGAACCGCCCGGCGCGCTCTTCATGCGTGTCCGCAGCGTGCCGTCCATTCCTGCCAAGGGCAGGGATGCCAAGTATTCCGGAGCGAAGCGGCTGTGGTATGCGGCATTCAAGACCTTCGCCATCTGCAGCGCCGTGATGTGCGTGCTGCGGGACAAGCCGGATCCATTGTCGATATCCACGCCAGTCAGGTCGATGCCTCGCTCGTGGCTCCAATCGGCGATGGCGGCGGCGCCCTTTTCCAGCGTCGCGGGTTCACCGTAGCGCTCCTTGCCCAAGGTCAGGAGCAAGTGCCGCGCCATCAGATTGCTGCTGTGCTTGTTGGTGAGGCGCACGATCTCGCCCAAGCTCAAGGAGTCTTGAGTGAATACCAGTTGGGCATCCGCCGGCGTCGGCTCGATGCGCAATTTGCCGCCGAATTCGCCGCCGGACTGCCGCCACAACGTGACGAAGGTGCCGAAGGCATAGGTGGCAGGCGCCAGCAGCACGCGCGTGAAGCTTCGCTCGGCGCAATGGGGGGAGAGCGCACCGGAGAAGACCACCCGATCCCACGCCGGGGTGGCCACCTGAAAATCCACGCGGCCCGCGGACCCGCTGCAGCGGCCCGGCGCAAAGCGAATACGATTCTCGATAGCGAGATTCACCGGTGCCGGGCTTGCAATGACCTGGACCTTGCCGCTATCGCGATCGGCAAACAGCTTGAAGTCGATCGACTGAAAATTCACCATGAGCGCGTCGGGCAACACATTGTAGGAGCGATTGGGCCGCCCATCGAAGGCACCGGGATTTCCCCGGGGCAAGGCGAAGGCCGTGTTGTCGATCACGATATCGCCGCGAATCGATTTCAAACCCTGGGCACGCAAGCCTTGCACGAAGCTCCACCACCGCTCCATGGGCATGTACGGATCGCCCCCGCCCTGCAGGATCAAATCGCCGTCGCGGCTCCAGGCGCGGGTCTGCCAGAGAAAGGCCGGCCCCAGCATGTCGAGCGCCGCGAAAGTCGTCACGGTTTTGATCGTGGATGCCGGACTTCGCGGCGTATCCGCATTGTGACCGGTCACGATACGGCCCGAGTCTGCCTCGAGGATCACGAAGCTGGCCGCGTTCGCGGGCAGGCGTTGTGCCGCCATCGCTTGCGTGACGACGGCGGGCTGCGTGACTGGGGTGGGCGCTGCCGCCTTCGCCTCGGAGGCCCGTGCGGTACCCAATACGGTACAAAGAAAACAGGTGATGGCGATGCGGTAAAACACAAACATGGTCCGGCTCGTCAATTGAGGGGCAGCGCGATGCCAGCCCACGCGCGCGAGCGCCAGCGAAAAAATAACATCCACCCGAGGAAAAAGATGTAAATCAAGGCCGCAAACCATCCGCCGACCGCACCCAGTCCATATTGCGGCAGCCAATGCACCCAGCCCTGGCCGGACGCAAAGGATAGGCTGTGCGCCAGCGGCACGAACAGCAGCCACGACAGCGTCAGCACCATCAGCGCCGGGAGCCGCACGTCGCCGGCGCCACGCAATATCGCGCTGCTGCCGATGTTGAGGCCATCGAACAATTGATATCCCGCCGCAATCCACAACAAGACGCAACCGCGCTTGACCACGGCACCGGCTTGGGGATCGGCAAAGTTGGTGAAGAACGGCAGCAGCCAAGGTCCCAGTGCGGCCAGTAGCACCCCGATCGCACCCATGTAGAGCACTGCAATCGACACGATGCCGTTGCCGACCTTGAAAGCCCAATCCCGCCGTCGTGCGCCGATGGCCTGGCCGACGAGGGTGGTGCCGGCCATCGCGATGCCCACGGCCGGCATATAGCAAAAGGATGTCAGCATCATGACGATTTGCGTCGAAGCACCATCGATGGTTCCCAAGCGTACCTGCATCAACTGGAACAGCGCGAACCCGAGAATGTCGGCGGCGATGAGCAGGCCCATGGGAAATCCCAACTCGAGCTGGCGCCACAGTGCGCGGCCGTGAAATCGCGTGGTCAGATGCGATTTGTAACGCGCACGTGTCTTAAGTCCCAAGAACCAGACCAGTGCCGCCGCCACTCCCAAGAGCTGCGCGGCATTGGTGGCCCAGGCCGAACCTGGAAGACCCATCCCGAGATTGAACATGAACAGCTGATTGAGCAGCGCATTGATCACCGCCACGCCGCAGGCCACTCGCAGCGCAACGGTGGGCCGGCCGATGCCGTTGAAAAAACCCAGCACCGCCCACAGAGCCACGCCGAGTGGTGCGCCCAGCATGCGCGGCTGCCAATAAGTGAGTGCCAGGGAGAGGATGTCGCGCGGCAATCCAAACGGGCCGAACATCAGACCGCCGCCGAAGGCCAGCAATGCGAACAAGGGGATGGTCAGCACCGACGCCCATAGTGCGGTCCACGTGGCCCGCGCCGCCTGTGCGTAGCGGCGGCCTCCATAGGCTTGAGCCACCAAGGTCTGTACCGATAGCCCGACCCCGCCGAACAGCAGCACGAACACGAGTACCGGCCAGTACACGGCGCCGATTGCGGCGGTGGCAGCCGGGGATACGCGTCCGACGAACCAGGTATCGGTGGCGTTGAGCGCCGCCTGCACGGCGCTGTTTACCATGAAGGGGAACGCCAGCCTGACCACGGCCAGGTAGTCGAGCCGGGGCCTGCCGCTCTTGCTCGAGGCTTGTCCGGGAAGCAGGTCTATCGGCTCGTCCACTTAAGTATCCTGATCGTCAAACCGCCGGTAGGATGCAGCAATGGGCCCAAAGATGCGACGCAATTTTTCCGGTGCGTTTCTGGCACGCGACCGCGGCAACGGTACCTGGCAGCTGACCCGCGCGGCTCCGCACGGCATGGATGTGTTTCTGCGAGAGGCGGAACGCGGCGCCGCGCGCGCCTTCGGCACGGCGCCAATCGTCGAGCTCGAGATTGAATGGCATGCCCGCAAGGTGCTGCTGACCTTCATGGCGGGCGATCGACTAAGCAGCGTGGAAGGCGCAAGCGCCATCGTGCATGAGCCGTTCGGGCGTCTGTACGAGAGCCTGCCTCTCGCGACCATCGATGCGGACGCGCGGCGATTTTGGCGCAGGATTTTTCGGCTGGTGCGCCTTCCCGGCGGCCGCTACCTGCTGAAGCTCCTGACGCGCCTTCGGTAACGCGCGGCGCGGCCCCCGCAGAACCGCGATATCCATCACAAGAGGCGCTGGATATTGTCAATTTTCAGGCATTTATGCGTGTGCACTGCACGCCGTGCCGCAAATTCTTGTGTTGAATTGCGACGCTCGTCAAAGCTGGTTATCGGGGATTCCATCACATTGATCCGAGTCCCCAACCCAGATTCCGCGCGCAGGAAGCAGGCCTCTCAAGTGCTCGACATCAAGTCTCACGCCGTCGAAATTGCCGCCGCGGACGCGTCGTTCGACCCGTATGCGCGTCTGCTGCGCATGCTCATGCCCAGCCTGCGCGGTGTGGTTATCCACGATGGCTATGCGAACTTGCAATGGACCAGCGATGACTGCGACTTGAGCGATGAACCGGAAGTTATCAACGAGGCCATCGCCAACGCCCTGTCGGACAAGGCGGAATTTCCGGGGGTCGCCAGGACGATCGATGCGGATCGGGTCGTCTATTCATTCGGCGTGCGTGGCGAGCACATTGAACTCTTGGGCCTCGTCAGCCTGGTGGTCCGCCTGTCGGGAACTCAAATCGAGCCGCGGCCGCTGCAGACGGTGCGCCAGCTCGTGCAACCCGCCCTGGAGTGCCTGCGCCGCGAATTGGCGCTGCGCGCGAAATTAGGTTCCAGCGAGCGGGACCTGAACATCAAAGAGCGCGATCTCGAGCTCATGATGGAAATTTCCTCCAACCAGGCAGCCGACAGCGATGCGGACGAATTCTCACAAATCCTCAAAACCGGGCTCGACCGCATGGGCTGTGCCCTGGCCGCGCTTTGGGTGCCGGACAAGAACATCTCGGTGTCCATGACGCGCAGCGGTGCACCCATGTCCCCGGAGGCGCTGCAGCGGGCACAACACCATTTGACGGCGTGGATGCAGATGCAACAGCGCACCATCGTCATCAATCACATCTCCAAGATCGCGACCGACGTGGCCGCGCCGTACAAGATACTGGCCTGTCCGATTCGGCATCATTCGGAGCGCGTCATGGGCGTGCTGGCCTTGTTCAATCCACCCAGTGCGGCGGATTTCGACGTGCAGCAAACCCGGGTCGCCGAGATGCTGGCGAAGCGATCCACCAGCATCATCCAAGCGCAGTACGACACCAGCACGGGACTCATGACACGGCAGGCCTTCGAACGCCAGGCCTGCAACATCTTGGCAGCGACGGGGACTTCCGGATCGCACATCATTTTGTATCTTGACATCGATCGCCTGCATGTCATCAACGAAACCTTCGGCATGCACATCGGGGACGACGTCATCAGCAGCGTGGCGGACCGCATGGCCAAGACGCTGCCGGCGGAGGCGCTGTCCGCTCGTATCTCCGGAGATCGGCTCGCCGCGCTCATCCCGAACGCCACCATGGAATCGGCGGCGGTCATCGCCGAGAACATCCGCGCTGCCGCCGAAGGCATCGTGCCTCGCGCCGGCCAGGGTTCATTCGAAGTCTCGGTTTGTTTGGGCGTCGCGCCCATCGGTCGCTCCGACAGTTCGCTCGCGCATGCCTTGGCCACGGCCGAGATCGCCTGCAAGGCGGCGAAGGACCGCGGCCGAAATCGCGTGGAAATGTTTCAGGATTCCGACCAAAGCATCATCCGGCGGCACACCGACATCCTCGTGATCGGCCAATTGCGCGAGGCGCTCGATTCCGACGGCTTCCGTCTGGATGCGCAGCCCATCCTGCCGCTGCGCGGCAACTTCGGACGGCCGCGCTTCGAGCTGCTGATCCGGATGCTCGGAAAACACGGCGAAATGATCCCACCCGCCAAGTTTCTCTCCTCCGCCGAGCGCTACCAACTCATGCCGACGATCGACCGCTGGGTGGTGCGCCGCGCCTGTGAGCTGCTCGGCGCCTACAGTGCTTCCGTGGGCGAGGAGTTTTCACGGTTTGCCGTCAATCTCTCCGGGCAATCGCTTCAGGATGAAGATTTCTTGGATTTCGTGGTGGAACAGCTCAAGGCAAGCAGCTTGCCGCCCGGCGTCCTGTGCTTCGAATTGACGGAAACCGCGACCATCGGCAACCTCGAAAAAGCGCAGGTGTTCATGCGCACGCTGCAGGAACTGGGCTGCCAGTTCGCGCTCGATGACTTCGGCACAGGGGTCAGCTCGCTGGCCTACCTGAAGGACTTGTCGGTCAATTACATCAAAATCGACGGCAGCTTCGTGCGCGATGCCGTGACCAACGCCCGCTCCGAATCGATGATCAAGGCCATCGCTCAGCTGGCCAAAGTCATGTGCATGGAGACGATCGCGGAATACGTGGAGACCGACGTGCTGCGGGTACGCATGGCAGATCTTGGCGTCGATTACGGACAGGGATTCGCCATGGGCAAAGCCCAACCTTTGGAGAATCTGTTGGAAGAGCTGGCCTTCTACGAAGCCACCGTCAGCAACTGGGCGACGACTGAAACCGCGACCGAACGCGTCATCGCGCAGCACTGAACCGCTTAATTTTCCCGCCGCATTTCAATTGCAAGGGAAAGGGATGCGGGCGCAGGCGCCAGCCTAGGCAGCATTCCTGGCCTCCCGTCGGTCAGAGTATTCCTACAGAGATTTAAAGCATCGGCCCACAGGAAAAACGCTGAGGCGTATGCATAAATGGGGAATGCTAATACTGACACGGCGTGCCGGAGAGTCCTTGCGCATCGGAGACGAGGTGGAAGTGACCGTCATGGCGGTCAACGGCGCCCAGGTGCGCATCGGCATCAAGGCCCCCATCAGTATCAGCGTCGATCGCGAAGAAGTTGCCGAACGCAAGCGCCGCGAGAAGGAGAACTCCTCCGAATTGTTCAATCGTTAGAAGCTTGTTGCGGACCGGCCCAGCGGCTGCCCCGCTCCATGTCGCTTCCAACCGACACGTTTTAAGGTTATCTTTAAAAGAAAACCGATGAGGGATATCGGCTCCGTGGCTTACCGCTCGCGGCGTTTTCTTTTATTTATGACAACGAATTGCGCCCCGGAGCTGCTGGTTCAATCCTGGTTCAACACCGATCGCCCCTTGACCTTAGGTGCGCTGCGCGGGCGCGTTGTCGTGTTGGCGGCCTTTCAGGTGCTATGTCCGCATTCCATTGCCTCAGGCGTGCCGCAGGCGCAGAGAATTCATGAAACCTTTGCGCCGAGCGATGTCACGGTGATCGGCGTACACACCACATTCGAGCATCACGATGCCTTCAGCACCGCGGTGCTGAAGGCTTTCATCCAGGAATATCGCTTGAAATTTCCGATCGCCTTGGATCAGCCCAATACGGTCAGCCCCATACCGCACACCATGGAGCGGTACAAGATGCGCGGCACCCCGAGCTTGGTGTTGATCGATAGGCACGGCGCGGTGCGTAAACATGCCTTCGGCGCCGTCGATGACCTGCGCATCGGCGCGGAAATCGGCGCATTGATCCAAGAATCCGGGAGCGCGAGCCTCGCTCGAAGCTCAGCGGCATGACCTGCGCACATTGGAGCTCTTAGGAGTCCGGATTGCGATCATGAGCAGCCGTGCAGCCGTGGCTAGGACACGGTGAAACGAAGCCGGATTTGGGTGCGCACGGGTACGGCTTTGGCATCGCGCAGGATCGGCCGATAGCGCCATTGATTCACGGCTTTGAGCGCGGCATCGTCGAAAACACCGGGTGTGCTGGTTGCGTGCACCGCGGCGTCCTGCACTTTTCCGGTTTCCGACACGGTGAATTCCACGTCGACCCATCCTTCCAGCTTGTGGTCCAGGGCTTTGGCCGGGTACACCGGCTGCACCGTCTTTAGTGGCGTGAGCTGACTGGCGGGAACCAGGCTGGTCATGAAGCTTTGTTTGGCAAGAACGGCATCCAGATCCTGCCGCGCGGAGTTGACTGCCGCGGAGCTGAAACCGATGGCGCTCTCCTCCTCCAGCCAGCTCTTCGCCGCATCGTATTGACCGAGAACCAACGCACGGCGCGCCTTGGTCGCCAAGCGGGTGCCCAAATCCTGTTGGACCGAAACCAGCGCCGCATTACTGGGATCGAGCTGTTTAAGGGTCAGGTAAAAAAACTTCGCATTGTCCTCGGCCGGCTCGATCAGCCGATCCTGCAGCAAACGCTCGTTGGCCTTCTTGAGAAGTTCTTCCGCGGCATCGAGTGAGGCCGCAGCACTGGGCCGCTCGGCGGGAACCCCGGCAGATGCGCCGGCAGCTGATGCGGTGCCGGCGGATGGGGTGGCGATGGCTGCGCCGAGAGCGGATGCGTTGGGAACCGGCGCGCCGGCGGTGGGCGGGTTGGGAGCGGACGCGCGCGGCGTCGCGCCGGCGGCTGCCTCCTGTTCCGGCGAAAACACCTCAGCCGGTTCGGCCGCGCGGGCAGCGGCGCGGAGGTCCGCCGGCGGCGCGGGCAGCGACCCTGGCAGACTCTTCTCCTCCGGCTTGGTGTCGTTGTGCGGGCGCGCCGACGATAGGACCCTTTCCCGCGCCGTCTTGATCTGCTCGCGCAACCTCGCGAGCTGCGCGCTCAAGAAGGCAATGCGTCCGCTTTCGACGCCGGACCTGCGCGCCGTTTCGATGGCTGCCGCAGCTTCCTCCAATCGCTCTTCGAGCAAGGCGTTCTCCGCGCGCGCCAGCAACCGCTCGTGCACTTCCGAAAGCCCTGCTCGGGCATCCGCATCGCCTGGGTTGTGTGCGAGCAGCCCCGAATAAAGCTCCAACGCGTTGTCGCCGCGCGGTTCGGTGAGATTATTCGCGGCCAGCGCAGCGGCGGCGCGCGCCAACCCGGATGCATCCGCAGAATCGGCTTTTGTGATCTGCGTCGGCGCGGCCGCATCGCCCGGGCTTCGCCGCGCGAACCATGCGACCGCGACCACGGCCATCAACACCAGCGCACCGACTGCACCGGCGAGCTGCCAGCGGCGATTCGAAGAAGCTTTGCGCCGGGCGAGCGGTATCGTCGCGCCGCGGAGCCGCTGTTCCTCGTAGCGCTTGATGGCGGCTTCGGCGAACAATTTTGCCCGCCCCGGAGACATGGGCTTGTGAATAAATCGGTACACCATGCCGGTGCTGATCAAACCGGCCAGCGCCGTCTCATCCTCGCGGTGGCCGGCGGCCACGACCACGAGATCGGGAAATTGCCGCTTGATCTGTCCGACGAACACGCTGGCTGCCTCGTGCAGGGCCTGCGCGTCGAGGACCACGATGCCTACCTCGCCGGCAACCAAGAGGTCACTGACTTTGTCGGCGGATGGAACATGCCATAGGCGTCTGGCGCCGCCCATCGCCACGCGCAAGGTCTGCAGGAAGGCTTCGTCGCGCGTCAAGACCAGCAGCTCGATGATCTCGCTCGCGAGGCTGAATTTCAGCGTCTGCAGCGTGCCGCCATCTTCGTCGGAAGCTAGCACCAATGATTTCCTTCGTGCGGAACCTAGAATGCACCCGAAACCGGCGCGATAGTGCAACGCAGCAACCGCGGCAGATTGAGGCTAGTGTCATTCCACCGGCGACGCTATACGATACGGGGTCTCAGGGCACGTACAAGCCTGCTGCAGTGCGTCAATTCAGTTCTGTGACTGGTCGCTCATTTGGCGATCTTTCGCCCGGGGGGTTCAATTGGGCGCGTCGATCGGCATTACCTCGAAGCTGGCTGCGGCGCAGCGCCCCGCCTTGGAAGACCTGCTGTTCTTCAACGGCAACCAGCACCGTGTGCGGTTGGGAATCCAGCAATCGATCGATGCCTACGGGGTACCGGAAATTTACGAGCAGGATGGGGACTTGCGCGTGCGCGTCGGCGATATCGCCGGGGTGCAGACCCTGTTCGCCACCTCCGAGGAGGGCCGGCCGGTCGGGGTGGCGGTTTTCGTTCGATCCGCCCATGAACGCTTCGCGGTCTTGCATCTGGGAGTTGACCCACGATGGAGCCCGACCGCCTACTTGAGCACCCGGGTGTTGCTGAAGCTCATGCACGAAATTCGCAGTACCGCGCGCCGCACACGCGGCGTCGACTGCATCGAATTGGTTTACAAGGTACGTCACGCCGTGCGTCTGCACGGCTGAATTCAAAGGGTAATCAAAGGGGATGCGATGTTCAGCATGATCCATGGGCGCAAGGCCATTCTCGCCGCCGGTGTTCTGGCGTTGCTTTCCGCGGCGCCGGGCTTTGCCGCCGATCCCGGCAAAGCCGCGAAAGCCGCGAAGGTCGAGCGGTTGCCGCTGCCCGACGGCAATGACTTTCCGATTTCCGCCGCGGTGACGGTCAAGGCAGGCGTCGATACCTATTTCCTGAGCGGTGCTCTGGCACCGGTCATCAACAAGGATGCTCCCAAGGGCAGTGTGGCGGCCTACGGTGACACGGAGACCCAAACCGTGGGAGCGCTCAACTCCATAAAAGGAACTCTCGCCAAACTGGGACTTACCATGGGCGACGTGGTGAAAATGACCGTGTTCTTGGTCGGCGATCCGTCCAAGGACAACAAGATGGATTTCGCCGGCATGATGGCGGGCTACAAGCAATTCTTCGCTACCGCCGACCAGCCCAACAAGCCTTCGCGCAGTGCCGTACAAGTCGCCGCCTTGGCGGCTCCCGGTGCATTGGTGGAAATCGAGGTCATTGCCGCCAAGTCGCATTGAGCGCGATCCGTGGCGCAAGATCGTCGGAAGATGAAAGTGCAGCGCCATGCGGACGGCAAGCTGCGCTGTGCCTGGTGTCCGCCGGACCCCGTGTACCTGGCGTATCACGACACCGAGTGGGGCGTGCCGTTACGCGCCGATAATGCGCTGTTCGAGATGCTGTGTCTGGAGGGCGCCCAGGCGGGATTGAGCTGGATCACCGTGCTGCGCAAGCGCGAATCCTACCGGCAGGCCTTCGATTATTTCGACGCCGAAAAAATCGTCCGCTACGGCGCGGCGAAACGCCGGCAGCTGCTCGAGGATCCCGGCATCATCCGCAATCGCCTCAAGGTCGAGGCCTTCATTGCGAATGCAGCTGCGTACCTCGACATCCGCAGCTCCAAAGGCTCCTTCAGCGACTATCTATGGCAGTTCACGGATGGCAAGGTGCTGCGCCGCCGGCCGGTGTATCTCGGGGAGGTGGCCCAATCGACGGCGCACAGCGACGCGATGAGCAAGGATCTCAAACAAAAGGGTTTCAAATTCGTCGGGTCCACGATTTGCTACGCCTTCATGCAGGCCGTGGGAATGGTGGATGAACATCAACGACGCTGTTGGGCAGCGGCTCGAAAACACAAATAAGGGGTTAACGGATGACGGTAGGCGCGCGAATTTCGGCGGCGGCGATTTCCATTCTCGTGGCCGTCCTCATGGCGACGCCGGGCTTTGCGCAGCAGAAGCCCGCCTTCAGGCCGCTCGATGTATTCGACCTTCAATGGGTTGCCGATCCGCAAATTTCTCCCGACGGACGCAGCATCGCCTATGTGCGCACCGGCTACGACATCAAGTCCGACCGTGCCCGCGGCAGCGTCTGGCTGGTGGGCATCGACGGGAAGAATGAACGCCCGTTATCCGGCGCGCCCGTAAGCAGCTCACCGCGCTGGTCGCCGGACGGCTCGCGCATCGCCTACATCGCACGGGCGGCCGACAACTCCGCGCAGCTCTTCATGTATTGGACGGCCAGCGGCGTCAGTGCGCCGATCAGTAATTTTACCGACTCGCCCAGCGGCCTCGCATGGTCTCCCGACGGGAAATGGCTGACTTTCACCATGCCGGTGGCACAGGAACGCAAACCTTTCAAAGTTGAGCTGCCGGAGATGCCGAAGAACGCCAAGTGGGCGGACCCGCCGAAGCTCATCGACCGGATGGTGTTCCGCGCCGACGGCGAGGGCTACTTGCCCAGTGCCTATGCCCAAGTCTTCGTGGTCTCGGCGGATGGCGGCGCGGCTCGCCAGGTGACACACGGTGATTTCGATCATCAAGGGCCGCCCGCCTTCACGGCCGATGGCAAGGGCGTGCTGGTCGCCGCCAATCGCCGCGCCGACGCCGACTATGCCCCTCTCGACAGCGAGATCTACCGCATCGATCTGGCGGACGACAGCATTCATGCTCTCACCGACCGGCGCGGCCCTGACCGCCAGCCCGTACCCTCGCCGGACGGCAAGCACATCGCTTACTTGGGATTCGATGACAGGGAACTGGGCTATCAGGCCGTGCAGCTCTATGTCATGGACAGCGACGGCAGCCACGCACACTCCCTCACCGCAGCGCTTGATCGCGACGCCGCCTCGCCGAAATGGCTCGCCGACTCCAAGCAGCTGGTGTTCCAGTACGCGGATCACGGCTCGACCAAGATTGCCGCCATCGACTTGGCGGGCACGATGCGCATCCTCGCCGACGGCGTGGGCGGCAACGACGTGTCCCGGCCTTATGCGGGCGGTTCATTTTCGGTGGCAGCGAACGGCCGCTTCGCCTTTACCAAGGAGAGCCCCACGGCGCCGCCGGTACTGGCCACCGGCACCTCGATGCGGGATATCACGAGCTTAGAGTCCCTAAGCGGGAATCTGCTGGGACAACGCACCTTAGGCGCACTCGAAGAAATCAGCTTCGAATCCTCGGCAGATCATCGGCGCATGCAGGGCTGGATCGTCAAACCGCCGGGATTCGATCCCGCGAAGAAGTATCCCTTCATCCTGGAAATACATGGCGGCCCATTCGCCATGTACGCGCCGAGCTTTGCCGCGGAAATCCAGCTATACGCCTCCGCGGGCTACGTGGTGCTGTACATGAACCCGCGCGGCAGCACCGGCTACGGCGAGGAATTCGCCAATCTGATTCATCATGACTATCCCAACAAGGACTACGATGACCTCATCTCCGGCGTCGATGCCGTGATCGGTCGCGGCTACGTCGACACCTCGCGCCTGTTCGTCACGGGCGGCAGCGGCGGGGGCGTGCTCACCGCCTGGATCGTCGGGCACACGGATCGCTTTCGAGCGGCGGTGGTCGTCAAACCGGTGATCAACTGGACCAGCTTCGTGCTGACCGGCGATATGACCAACTACTTCTACCGCTACTGGTTCGGCGAGTTCCCCTGGGACGATATGCAGGCCTATTGGAAACGATCACCGCTGGCCTACGTCGGCAACGTCAAAACGCCGACCATGCTGATGACCGGCGAGGTGGACTACCGCACCCCCTCGAGCGAAGCCGAGCAATTCTATCAAGCGCTGAAGCTGCGCAAGGTCGATACCGCGTTGGTGCGTGTTCCCAATGCTTCGCATGATATTTCCGCTCGGCCGAGTCTGCTCATCGACAAGGCGGCGTATGTGCTGGCCTGGTTCAAATCGCACGACGCGCCATCACCGTAGGTACAAATCCCGTCAGTGGTGAATTTCCGCAGGTTCCAGCGCCAGGTGGTGTTCGCGCAGCAATGCGATGCAAACATCCTCCTCGCGCGGCCGGAGGCGCATTTCGGCCAGCCGTTTTCGCGCCCGCGCGTTCTGCGTCCAGGGCAGAATCGACAGTTCCCATTTGCCCACGGCGCCTGAGCGCCACTCCAGCAGCCGCCTGCGCTCGGCCAAGCTTTTCGCCTCCTTGCTGTCCGGTGCCACCAAGCGCCGCTCGATGCTGAAACCCACCAGCTGCACCACCACGGTGTCGCCTCTCTGCATGATCTTGGCCAGCCTCAGGCAATCCTCGTGCCGCGCGCTCGAGGGCGTCGATTCCCGGCAGGAATCGATCAGCGGCGAGAGGACCGGGATGATCTCGGCAGTGGCGACCCCGGAGAGCGTGGCCAACTTTGCCATGTCAGAGGAGACCACGCCGCTCGGCAATTCCCGGCGGACCGCGCTCAAGGCATCGAACATCAGCACCATGAGTTGGTTGTAGTAAAGATCGAAGCGCGAACCGCGCGCCATGTCCGAAAGCACCCGATCGATTTCCACCGCATCCCGGTCGCGGTGGGCGATGGTCAACTGCGACAGCCAAGCGGCGCCGTTGTCAGGATCGACCCAGCGCAGTACGGTGGCGACGTCTCGGCTGTCACAGCCGGGCGTTGCGGTGCAGAGCTGCAGATGCAGCCAGCCGATCGCGCCGCTGTCGGGCGCCAACTCGCTGGCGCGCGTGATCAACTGCAGCGCCGCCGGTGCCGCCGCCGGCGCGGCGTAGCTGCTGGTAAAGGCCAAAGCGGCCGCCGTTGCCACGGAATTCGCATCGGGCCGCGCCGCCAGCGCGCGCACGGCCTCGTCGCGCCAGACTTGGAATTTGTACGCCTCCGATTTGGGATTGAGCGCAGGAGAAGACATTGCGGCCGCCGAATGCGCGGCGGCCACCGTCAGAATCATGAGCTTCAATCCGTGTTTGACCACGCGTCAAACCGCCTCAAACGTTGCGATTGCCGGCGGCCGTCAGCCCCGCGGTGATGGCGAGACGCATGGCGTCCTCGACCGAGATGTCCAGCGGCCTGACCCGATCCCGAGGCAGATAAATGGTGTAGCCGCCGAACGCATAACTCATGGGAAAGTAGACGGTGACCCAGTTCTCGCCGCCATGCGCCAAGAGCACCGTGGGCACATCCTCGCGGGTCACGAAGCCGATGGCATGGACATCGGCAAAGCGCGCCAGCACCACCCGCTGCAGGTCGCGCTTCTCGCCGCTGCCGGAGGGCAGCAAGCTCACCACGTCGCGAAATCCACCGTACAGGGTCTTGACGAACGGAATGCGGCCCAAGAAATCGTTCCAGTACTTGAGCAGGATTCTGCCGGCATAGGCGTTGACCACACCGCCGACGAACAGGAGCAGCAAGAAGCCTGCGATCAAGCCTAAGCCCGGCCAATAATGCTCGGGGCTGACCAATCTCAAGGCAATCAAAGCGCGCCGCAGCCAGCTCTCGACGGTATTCACCAGCCACCAAATCACATACACCGTCAAGGCCAACGGCAGGACGGTCACCAAACCGCTCATGGTGAGGGTTAAAATCTTGCGCATGGGATTATCATCGCATGATCGGGCCTCGCGCGCCCACTGGGGCAATCCATGACACCGCCATCAGGTATCGACATCTCACCCGCAACACCCGCGGATGTGGCGCTGATTCTCTCCCTGATCAACGAACTCGCCGACTATGAAAAGCTGCGGCACGAGAGCGTCGCTACCGAGGCGTCGATACACCAAGCACTGTTCGGGCCAAAGCCGCATGCCGAGGCGGTGATCGCCCGATTGGGCGGCGAACCTGCGGGTTTTGCGCTGTTCTTTCACAATTTCTCGACCTTTCTCGGCAAGCCAGGGCTGTACTTGGAAGATCTATTCGTGCGCCCCGCCCACCGAGGCCGCGCGGTCGGCAAGTCCCTGCTGAGTCATCTCGCGGCGCTGGCCGTGGAACGCGGCTGCGGGCGCTTCCAGTGGCAAGTGCTCGACTGGAACCGGCCCTCCCGCGAGTTCTATGAACGCTTAGGCGCGCAGGCCGATCCGGCCTGGGTCAATTATCGGATGACCGGTGATGCGCTGCGGCGCTTGGCGGAAGGCCATTCATGATTGCCGCGGCAGTATGAAGCGCAGTCCCTGATAGTTGAGCACGACACCGTCGCGCCGAATGTGCTCGACGAGGGGCCCCTCAGGCAGGGAACTGCCTTCGTGATACTTGCGCATGTTGATGTAGACGAAACGCTCGGCCGGCCTGGTGGCATACACATGCACGTCCAAATGCAGCTCGGGCAGCGCCTGCGCGCCCGACAGGCTGATCTCGTTGATCGAGGGCAGCACTTCCTCGTTACCTCCATTGGCCTCCTCGACCAGCACGGGATCGGGCTGGCGCACGAGACGCGGCCCAGAATGCGAGCTTGAACGCGGAGTGACGAGCGGCGCGACGGCGGCCGGTCCTTGGCCCGCCGAAGCATCTTCCGAAGGCACCGGGATTTCGGGTGCGTACACCGGCGCGGGATCCAGCGGACTGAAATGATCCGCGACCACTCGTGTCTTGTCCGCGGCCGGAGCCGCGGTATCGGGTCGCTTCAGGGTCGAAGCGGCCGGGGTGCCGGATCGTATGAGCATCACGCCGAGCACGACGAGGTTGATGCAGAGCAGGCCGCCCAGCAAGATCGCCCAGAGAGGCAAACGGCCGCGGCGCTGCGCGGCCGGCGCATCCATCAATCCCGGCTGAGATTGGCGCTGCCGCTCGATTTCGGATTTCTTCAACGCATCGAGAATGAAGGACATGATCGCTCCTTGGGCTCAGCTGCGCGGCGCGTTGGCGAGCAACAAGGGCGAGCCAGGCTCGGCCAACGCCGTGTCGAGTACCACCTGGGTTTGCACGCCGGCGATGCCATCGACATTGAGCCGATGCTCACGCTGGAAATTCTGCACCGCAATCGCCAATTCCTGATCATAGACATCGGCGTGTTCGGGGTCCGCCGCGCCGCCTCTCAAGGCATTGAGGCTGCGGCGAAGCCAACGCACTTCATCACCCTGCATACCGACGGACAGCGATCGGGTCGGCGACGTCCTGGGTTTCCAGATCAGCGTGAACTCGCCGAACCAATCGCGAGACAGGTCGTCGAGCAGCACCTTCTGATTGTGTTCACCGAGGTTCAACGTCGCGGTCTTGTCATCGAGGCTGGACAGCACGACGCGATGGCGCTGACCCCGGTCATCGGTGAGCGTCAGAATGGCGGGCCGATTCAAGGTTCTCACCTGCGCCCACGAGCCGCGTTGCTCGAGGCAGGCCAGGCCCGCCTTGGCGGCCTGGCCGCAGGGATCCCTGTCGTCCGGCATCGCCGTACCCCACAGCGAGAGCAGGCGGCGGAAAGCCGCCGTGTCGGTGGTGTTCGCTTCATTGGCCTCGAGCAACGCATTGACCGAGGCGAATTTAGGCACGGGGACTGCGGCAGGCTGCAGCGCTCCTGCCACCGGCACGGGCACGGGCACCGGCGCGGATGCGATGGCGGCCGCAGCCCCATCGGAAGTAGGTGCAGCGGAAGTGGACGCCGCGTATGTAGGCGAGCGCGCGGCGGCAGTTTTCAGCGCACGCGAGGCGCCCAGCACCGGGCTCTGATGCCGCCAGAATTGCCAGCCAAGAAACAGGCTACCGGCCAGCACCGCTGCGCTCGATAAGCCCAGCATCCAGCCCACCCAGACCGGCAGGAATCTGCGGCCGTACACTTCGCCTGCCGCACGGCGTACCAGGCCGGCGGTAATTTTCTTCGCCTCCTGGGTATAGGCGCCCAGCAACGCGCGGTCGCAGGCCACATTGATCACTCGCGGGATGCCCTGGGACACCCGATGCAATTCCGTCAGCGCTCCGGGGGTAAATATCTCCTGCGCGGCGCCGGCAACGCGCAATCGATGGCGCACATAGCTCTTGGTTTCCTCGCGCGACAGAGGCTTCAAATGGTATCGGCCCGTGATCCGCTGGGCCAACTGGCGCAGCTCGGTTCGGTCCAGCAATTCCCGAAGCTCGGGCTGGCCGATCAAGATGATTTGCAGCAGCTTCTGGGTGGGAGTCTCCAGATTGGTCAAGAGACGTACCTGCTCCAATACCTCGATGGACAGATTCTGCGCCTCATCCACCAGCACGATGATGCGTCGGCCCTCCGCGTGCGCTCCCAGCAAGCGCCGGTTCAAGGCATCGACCATCTGCTTGACGCTGTCGCGATCGGCCGCGGCGATGTTAAGTCCGAGTTCCTCGCAGATGGTGAGCAGGAATTCCACGGGCGTGACCCGGGGATTCAAAATGACCGCGACGTCCGCATGATGGGGTACGCGCGAGAGCAGCGTGCGCACCACCGTGGTCTTGCCCGTCCCCACCTCCCCCGTCAATTGGATGAAGCCGCCGGATTCATTGATACCGTACAACAGGTGCGCCAACGCCTCGGCGTGCCGCTCGCTCAAGTAGAGATAGCGGGGATCCGGGGTGATGGCGAAGGGCTTTTCGCTGAGCCCGAAGAAACTGGTGTACATAGGGTTTAAAGGCGTCCCGTGCGTGTAAGTAGGATAGTACCAACGGCCGTTAGTTTCAGGCTCACGGCCTAAGGCATGCCTGAGCAATTCATGAACGACATAAAAGCTACAAGAAGGCCGGATTGGGTGGGTATTTTACGGAGCGTAAAAACAGGACGTTTTTCCCGCAGCCTCCATGGATGGATTCACGGCGGTCCGGAAAATACCCACCCAATCCGGCCTTCGATCATAGTTTAAGCCGGCCAAGCTAGCCTTTGGGCAGCAGGCTGGCACGGGTCAATGAACCGTTCCCAAAGCGGTCGCGAATGCCGTCCACGGCCGAATCCAGCCTCGAGCCTGGGTCCTTGAGCGGTTCCGAGAACAGATCGGTCTGGCTCGAAGCCTGCAAATCGCTGACGCCGACGCCCAGCAGCCGCACGGCCGCCCGGGGTTGCGAGGCCAGCCAGGCGCGCAGCAACGTCGCTGCGGCCGCCGACACCACGGCGGTGTCCTGGGTCGGCGGCCTAAGAACGCATTGGCGGGTGAAAGTGGTGAAATCGCCGCGGCGAATCTTGACGTTGACCCTGCCGGCCAGGAGTTTCTGCGCCCGCAGCCGCGATGCCGTGCGGTCCGCCAAATGCACCAGCTGGGTTTCAAGCTCCGCGGCCGCGCGGATGTCTGTGTCGAAGGTCTCTTCCGCGCTGATCGACTTCTCTTCCCGATCCGGTTCCACCGGCCGGTCATCGAGCCCGCTGGCGCGGTCGCGCATGGCGCTGCCGTGCTTGCCGAAGGCGCGCCACAGCACCTCGTCCGAGGCCGTACGTGCGTCGCCGAAGGTGTGGATGCCCGCCGCGAGTACCGCGGGCAGTGTCATGCGCCCCACCCCGAACAGTTTGTGGATGGGCAGCGGATCCAGAATCTCGCGCATGTTGCCGGCATCGATGCGGCACATCCCGTCCGGTTTATTCAAATCCGATGCGATCTTCGCCAGCAATTTGTTGGGCGCGATTCCCACCGAGGCGGTGAGGCCGGTTTCCTCGAGGATGCGCCGCCGAATTTCCGCGCCGATCTCCACCGGTCCTCCGAGCAGCCGGCGGCTGGCCGTTACGTCGAGAAAGGCCTCATCGAGCGACAGACCTTCGACCAGCGGCGTGAACTCCCGAAAAATCGCGAACACCTGCCGCGACACTTCCTGGTAGCGCCCCATGCGCGGACGTATGACGATGGCATCGGGACACAGGCGCAGCGCCGAAGCCATGGGCATGGCCGAGCGCACGCCATAGCGGCGCACCGCGTAACTCGCGGCCGCCACCACGCTGCGCCCGCCGGTGCCGCCGACGATGAGCGGCTTGCCCTTGAGCGCGGGCTCATCACGCTCCTCGACGGACGCGTAGAACGCGTCCATGTCGATGTGCAGTATCGCGCGGGCTTCGTGGTGCCGCATGGGTTACATCTTACAACTGCAGGGCGGCGTACACGACTACGCTGGCAAAGGTCAGGCCGAGAACGATGCTGTAGACGAAGAAAAGCACCACCGCCTTGAGCAACGTGCCGCCCCAGCTGCGCCGGAATACCCGCCGCATTGCAAAGAGAGTGTAAATGGCCGCATACCAGCCCAGTACGGTTTCGAGAGTATCCGACACTCCCGACAGTTTCGGCCACGAGGGCGCGGCGATGATGGTGCAAATCATGACGATCGCCACCGAAAAGTAGAAAGCATGCAGGTGAATAAAAAACAGCAAGTGCTCCGCATAGCGGTGGCGCGGGCGCCAATACAGCAGCATATGCAGGAAGGCGATCAGAGGAAGAAAAATAAACATGGCCTTGGGGGCCGTATGTACCACCACAGGCAAGAGCGCTTTGCCATTGTCGCGCACCACCTCCAGGCACGCGTGCTGGAATCGCTGGTCCCATTTCGGATCGTGCGTGAACATGATGAAATTGGCATCTTGGCAGCCGGTCACCGGAGGGGCGCTCGATGCAGCCGCCGGTGCCGCGGCGTCGTCGAATTGAACGAGTGCGCCGATGGGATGCACGAACGACGCGATCAGGAAAAAGACGATGCTCAGGATCAAGTACAGGCGAAACGGCGGCAGATAGGCGATGCGCCGGCCGGCGACGAATTCCCGGGTAAGCATTCCCGGCTTGAACCACAACAACTTGAGCGTGCGCCACAGCCGCGAATCCGAGTGCGTCAATCCCTCGAGCATTTCGTGTAAAAGCTCCACCGTGCTCGGAACGTGCACGTCGGCAGCCTGGCTGCAATTCACGCAGAACCGTCCGAGGAGCACCGCCTGGCAATTCTTGCAGCGCGCCGGCGGGGCCGGCGCCGCATCGAGCGGTACCGGATCTACACGCACGGGGTTCAGCAGCGCGGCACCGGGTGCCGCGGAGTCCTGTATCGCAAGGTCATGTATCGCAGGGCCCGATGCCGCTGAGTCCGGTATCGCGGGGTCCGCCGACCGCGCTGGATCCATCGGCGCCGGTTCCATACGCATGGGATTCGACTGCGCTGGGCCCATCGGTGCCGGTTCCATACGCATGGGATTCGACTGCGCTGGGCCCATCGGTGCCGGCTCGGGAACTGCCGAGCCGTCGGGCGCGCCGGTATCGATCGGCCGCATTATTCGTCGGCGCCGATACCCAATTCATGGGGTGCGAAGTCATCGACGTGGATGAGATCCATCACCTTCGCATCGTAGTCGCGCAGTACCGCAGCTTCGGCCTCGGTCAGGATGCCGAGGCCCCGGGCTTCCGAGATCCGGCCGGGCAGATCGAGTGCGGTAACGCGGCCGGTCTTGACGCCGTCGACTCGAATGCGCTTTTCCAGCGGCTCCGCCAGCGCGGCCATGACCAGCACCTCCTGCAGTTGTCCCAGGGGATTGTGCGATTCCAAAGTCTTGTAAATGTAGGTGCTGAGGCGCTCCCGGGTGGCGCTCGGCGCGGTGATGAGATCCGCGATTGTCCGGCCCAAGCGATCGCTCGGCGGCGAGTAGCTCAGCCCACGCGGGAAGATCAATAAACGCATCAGCAGTGCCAGCGGGCGGTTGGGGAAATTGCGCAGGAAGAGATGTAGCTGTTCCTGCGCCTGATAGAGAAGACTGCGGCAGGCCCATTCGACCAGCGGCAGATCGGCCTGTTCGCGGCCTTGATTCTCGTGGTGCTTGAGCACCATTGAGGCGAGATACATCGATGACAGCACGTCGCCTAAGCGAGCGGACAGGGTCTCCTTTTTCTTCAGGTACCCTCCCAACGCCAGCATGGCGATGTCCGTCGCCAGTGCAAACGATGCGCTGTAGCGGTTGATGTGCTGGAAGTAGCGTGCTGTCGCGCCGGTCTGTGGTGCCTTGGAGAAGCGCGCGGAGGTCAGGCCTAAGACGAGAGAGCGAACGGCATTGGAGATCGCAAACCCGACGTGCCCCACCACGGCTGCGTCGAACTCCCGCGTTCCCACCTCGCGATCCGGATTCTTGGCGGCATTCATTTCCTTCAGGACGAAGGGGTGGCAGCGTACGGCGCCCTGGCCGAAGATGATCAAGTTGCGCGTCAGAATGTTCGCGCCCTCGACGGTAATGGCCACCGGAACGACCTGATAGCCGCGCCCCAGGTAGTTCTTCGGCCCCAGGCAGACTCCCTTGCCGCCGTGAATGTCCATGGCATCGTTGGCGATCATGCGGCCGATTTCCGTGGCGTGATACTTGAGCATGGCGGAGGGCACGGAGGGCTTTTCTCCGCCGTCGATCGCGCCGGCCGTCACGGAGCGGCCGGCGTCGACGATGTAGGCACGCGCCGCCATCCGCGCCAGGACCTGCTCGATGCCCTCGAAGCTGCCGATCGGGGCGTTGAATTGGCGGCGGATGCGCGCATAGGCGCCCGACGCATACACGGCGGCTTGCGCCCCTCCCGCGGCACTCGACGGCAATGAAATGCAGCGGCCCACCGACAATTGTTCGACCAGCATGCGCCAACCCTGGCCGGCGGTGGCAAAGCCGCCGATGATGGCATCGAGGGGCACGAACACATCGCGTCCCTGAATGGGACCGTTCTGGAACGGGACGTTCAAGGGAAAGTGCCGCCGTCCGATCGTGACGCCCTGCGTGTCGCGCGGGATCAGTGCGCAGGTGATTCCGAGGTCGACTTTCTCGCCCATCAGATGTTCCGGATCGTAGAGGCGAAACGCCAGGCCGATTACCGTGGCGATCGGTGCCAAGGTAATGTAGCGCTTCGAAAAATTCAGCCGTATGCCCACCACTTCCTGGCCTTGCCACAGACCCTTGCAGAGGATTCCGGTATCGGGGATGGACGCGGCATCGGAACCGGCGCGGGGACCGGTGAGGGCGAAGCACGGGACATCGTCGCCGCGCGCCAGCCGTGGCAAGTAGTGATTCTTCTGCGCCTCGGTGCCGTAATGCAGCAGCAGTTCCGCCGGTCCGAGAGAGTTCGGCACGGCGATGGTCGAAGAGGCCGTGGCGGAGCGCGACGCGATCTTGCTCAGCACGCAGGAATGCGCATAGGCGGAGAATTCCAGGCCGCCGAAAGTGCGCGGAATGATCATCGCAAAGAAGCCGCGCGATTTGATGAAGGCCCACACGGAGGCGGGCAGGTCGGCGCGGCGATGGGTGATATCCCAGTCATCGAGCATGGCACACAGCTCTTCGCAGGGTCCGTCGAGAAAGGCCTGTTCCGCGGGCGTCAGCGCCGGGGCTTTCGCGGCCATCAGTTTCCGCCAGTCCGGGCCGCCGGTGAACAACTCGCCATCCCACCAGACCGTGCCGGCATCGAGTGCCTCTCGCTCCGTCGAGGACATCGCCGGCAGCAGCTTGCGGTACTTCTTCATGAAGGGCCGCGTCAACACGCGTCTGCGCAGCGGCCGAATGTTCAATAGAAACAGGATCGCGAAAGGGATCGAGACCGCGATTTTCCAACCGTTGGGAGCGCTGCCCAGCACCCAATAGAACGCCAGCAACAAAAGCAGCACGCCGGTGCACAGGGTGAGGCTGGCGCGCCGGTACGCAAGAACACAGACGGCCCCCCCGAACAACACCAGCCAGCCAACCGCGATGCCGGCACCGAGCAGCAGGTGGTGCATGGGAAACCTCCTTTTATCAGATCAAGTCTTTGACACCATCGCGTTCTTCCAGCAATTCACGGTGCGTCGCCTGCATCTTTTCGCGGCTGAAGTCGCTGACCTCGAGCCCCTGAACGATGCTGTACTCGCCATTCTTGCAGGTTACCGGATACGAGTAGATGACGCCCTCTGGGATTCCGTAGCTGCCATCGGACGGAACGCCCATGCTGACCCAATCGCCCGGTGACGTGCCGAGCATCCAATCATGCACATGATCCAGCGCCGCCGCCGCCGCGGAAGCCGCGGAGGAAGTACCGCGCGCCTTGATGACGGCCGCGCCGCGCTGCTGCACGGTGGGGATGAAACTGTCCTTGAACCAACTCGGGTCCACCAGCGAAAGCGCAGGCTTCCCATCGACCGTGGCGTGATGCAGATCCGGATACTGGGTGGCCGAGTGATTGCCCCAGATGATGACCTTCTTCACCTGGCTCAAGGGCGCGCCGGTCTTTTCCTTCAGCTGCGCAAGCCCGCGGTTGTGATCGAGCCGTGTCATGGCGGTGAATCGATGGCGCGGCAGAGAAGGTGCATTGCGTTGAGCAATCAGCGAATTGGTGTTGGCCGGATTGCCCACCACCAGCACGCGTACATTGCGGTTGGCGACGGCGTCGAGTGCCTTGCCTTGCGCGGAGAAAATTTTGGCATTCTCCAGCAGCAAATCCTTGCGCTCCATGCCCGGACCGCGCGGCCTGGCTCCCACCAACAGGGCAAAATCGCAGTCCTTGAAGCCGACATTGGCATCGGAGGTTGCCGTGACCTTGTTCAAGGTCGCGAAGGCGCAGTCATTCAGTTCCATCACCACACCCTGTACGGCGGCGCTGGCCGCAGGGATTTCCAACAGATTCAAGTTGATCGGCTGGTCCGGCCCCAACATCTGCCCTGACGCCACGCGAAACGCCAGCGCGTATCCGATGTTCCCGGCGGCGCCCGTGATGGTGATGGTAACCGGCTTCTTCATGACGAACTCCCGCGCAAAAGTCAGGAATGGTAGCTGAAATAAGGCAGCAACGTCCTCGTAGCGCCCGCATCGCCAGCTGGGGGTTAGCCGGCGCTAATTTCTCGAATCTTCATATGCGCCTCTGGCAATTATTTTTCTAACGGGCGGTGATCTTCTGATTATTATCAATAAAAACAATGCGTTATCTAGATAAAAAATAAATGCGAAAGCGCTTGCATGTAGTGGTGTTGTATATTACTATATCACCAAGTCACCGAAACACCGCGATGACAGACAGACAGAACCGAACGATACACAGGAGACGATCATGTACACCTCAATCTCAACTAAATTGGCAGCCCTTGCTCTGGCATTGATGGTCAACAGCGTGATCATGGGCAGCGTCGCTTACATGTTCTACGCGCAGCAGGCACCTACCAGCATTACGGCGCTGGCCAGCAACACTGCACCCTCGGCGAATGCCGGCTGATCAAACGCACCCGACGCCCTGGTAGATTACCGTGCCATATGTCCCCAACACTGAGGGAAGGCACATCGAGCGAGAAATGGACCCGAACTGGAACGACAACCAACCTATCTATCGCCAACTGCGCGATCGAATGGTCGCCCTGATCTTAGAGGGCGCGCTGAAGGAGGGTGACCCCTTGCCCTCCGTGAGGGCGGTGGCTGCCGACTACCGGCTCAATCCGCTCACCGTGCTCAAAGGCTACCAACAGCTGGTCGATGAGAATCTGGTCGAGAAACGCCGCGGTCGCGGCATGTATGTGAGCGACGGCGCTCGCCGTCTGTTGCTCTCCGGAGAGCGCGAACGGTTCCTGAACGAGGAATGGCCGCAAATTCTCGCCGTCATCAATCGGCTCGGCTTTTCCTCACAAGAGTTGTTCGCGCAAACGCCGGCAACCACCCACCCCGCGCCCCCGCCCCGCGGCAGCTTACCTACGGAAGAATGAGACTCATATGGCACCGCTCATTGAAGCTCGAGATCTGACGAAAAAATACGGCCAATTCGTGGCGTTGGATCGTGCCAACCTCAAGGTCGAGGCCGGCCGCATCGTCGGTCTCATCGGTCCCAACGGAGCCGGCAAAACCAGCGCGCTGCGCGCCATCCTGGGTCTCACGGACTACGAAGGCCAGCTTACGGTACTGGGCCGTGAGCCGTTTCGCGACCGCACCGCTCTCATGAACGATTGCTGCTTCATCGCCGATGTGGCAGTGCTGCCCTCCTGGCTGCGCGTCGACCAGGCCATCGATTTCGTGGCCGGCGTGCATCCGCGATTTCGCCGCGACCGTGCCGCGGCGTTCCTCGCCAAGACGCAAATCGGCGGCAAGCGGCGGATGCGGGAATTGTCGAAGGGAATGAAAACGCAGGTCCACCTGGCGTTGACCATGGCGATCGACGCCAAATTGCTGGTGCTGGACGAGCCCACGCTGGGCCTCGATATCTTGGCGCGCCGCTCTTTCTATGACGCATTGGTCAACGACTACATGGACGAGACGCGAACCATTCTGATCACCACGCACCAAGTGGAAGAAGTAGAGAACCTGCTCACTGATATCATATTCATCGACAAGGGCCGCATCGTACTGGACGCTTCCCTCGAGGATGTCGCCACCCGTTTCGCCGCGGTCGCGGTGACGGGCGATCGCCTCGATGCGGCGCGTGCCGAAAGACCGTTCTACGAACGGCAGATTCTCGGCAAGGTGGTTCTGTACTTCGACAGCGTCGATGCCGGCAGGTTGGCTCCATTCGGCGAGATGCACACGCCCAGCGTGTCCGATTTATTCGTTGCCAAGCTTTCCGGGGGTGTAGCATGAATACCAACATCTGGCTCATCCGCCGAGAATTCTGGGAAAATCGTGCCATCTGGATGATTCCGGCCATCTTCGGCACGCTGCTGATCCTCGGCGCATTGTTCGGCCAGATCAGCATTCCCAGGCTTACGACGCCTGAACAAATGCACGAGGCCGCCGCGGCGTACCAGGTGATCGTCGGCGCGATGTTCTATGTGGTGATGTCGGTCTACGCCACTTGGTACCTCCTCGACTGCCTGTATGCAGATCGCCGAGACCGCAGCATCTTGTTCTGGAAGTCGCTGCCGATATCCGACGCCAAGACCGTACTCAGCAAGCTCATCGTCGGCATGGTGCTGATACCGTTGGTGTATTACGCGGTCGCCGATGCAACCGCGCTGGTCGGAGCATTCATCCTGTCGATTCGCGCAAGGGCATCGATCGGCGGTGCGCTGTGGCAGCCGGACGTCTGGTGGCAAATCCAAGTCCTGTGGGTGTATTGCATCGTCACCACCGCCCTGTGGTACCTGCCCATCGCCGGCTGGCTGATGCTGGTGTCGGCCTGGGCCAAGCGTGCCGTGATGCTGTGGGCGGTGCTGCCGCCGCTGGTGGCATTCATCCTGGAGCGGGCGATTGTCGGCACTCAGGTGATTGGACACGTGCTCCTCGTCCGTTTAGCGGGACTGCCTTATGTGGCTTTCAACGGTGCCAATCTCGAGTGGACGGAGGGCAAGGGTATTGTGGATATTGACGGGGTTCCGGCCAGTGTGTGGCATCTCATCAACCCCAGTGGGTTTTTCACCAGCGCCGACACCTGGATAGGCGCCGCCGTGGGAGCCGCCCTGATCGTCGCGGCCATCCAGCTCCGGACGCGCCGCACCGAAGTTTAATGCGGGAGATCAGAGCAGGGCGCGCCGCCGCTGAATGCGCCGCTGTTGCGGCGTTGCTCATCCTGCTTTCCGGCAGGGGGCGTGCGGACGAGTTTTTCCCGGTGCGCGACGAAAATCCCCTGATCCGCGGCCTGTACCTGCCCCTGCCCAGCGACAGTCGGCTGACCGACGGAATGAATCTGTCGGCTACGTTGACCATCACCAACACGATCAACGTGGAGAACCGCCCCGAGGAAAGTTCGTTCGTGGACGGCGAGAGCGACGCGCTCAGGCTGACTTACGAAAACTCCCTATTCCAATCCTGGCGCTACCGCCTCACCCTGCCCGTCATCCATGACAGCGGCGGCATCCTGGATTCGGTCATCTCGGACTGGCACCGCTTCTTCGGGCTGCCGCAGGGCGAACGACCCTTCTACCCCGAGAACCGGCTGGTGTACTTCTACGCCGGCCGGGGTCGCGTCGACGTCACGCAGTCCCAAACCAGCCTTGGCGACATTTCCGGCGAAACCGGGTGGTTTGCCGCCGACGATGCGCATCGTACGCTGTCTTTCTGGGGAGGCCTCAAGGCTCCCACCGGTTCGGCGGCCAAGCTGACCGGCGACGGTGCATGGGACGGAGCGATGTGGGCGCATGGCGCCATACGCTGGAGCAATTGGCAGATGGCGGGGGAGTTAGGGATTGCGCAGCCTTTCGGCGATGAGGTCTTTGCCGGGGCCGCGCACAAGACTTCGGCTTTCGCGCGGTTCGCAGCCACGCGCACGTTGGGGTCGGTTTGGTCGGTGCGGGCACAACTCGACGGCCAGAGCGCCCGCGTCGAGGACAGTGAGATACGGTTATTGGGACCGAGCCTGGAACTCACCATCGGCGCGGTGCGGCGCCTGGGACAGCGGTGGCGCCTCGAATTCGGGTTCACCGAAGATGCCGCCGTGAACACCGGCCCCGACATCACGTTCTTTCTTGGGCTTCGCCGCCAAAGCGGTGCAAAATAGCGTCCGAAGGTTCGTTCACCTGGAAGGGCGCTCATGTACAAGACAAAGATCGATCTATCCGAGAAGGTTCGCCGCAACGTCATCGTTATTTTGAACGATCGCTTGGCATATGCCATCGATCTGCAGTCCCAGATCAAACAGGCGCATTGGAACGTCAAGGGTCCGAACTTCATCGCTCTGCACGAGCTGTTCGACAAGCTTTCGAATGTGGTGCTGGAACAGATCGATGAGATCGCAGAGCGCGTCACCAGCTTAGGGGGCACCGCGGAGGGTACGGTCGCCGTCGCGGCCAAGCGCAGCAAATTGAAGAACTACCCGTTGAGCATCACCTCCGGCAAGGACCATCTGTTCTATTTGTCGACGCAAATGTCGGTGTACGGCAAAGTGGTGCGCGAGGCGATCACCGACACCGATGAGCTGGGAGATGCGGACACGGCGGATCTTTTTACGGGGATTTCGCGCGACGTCGACAAGTACCTGTGGTTCCTCGAGGCGCATTTGCAGGAAAAGGCCTGATATGAACGATCCGGCGGCCGCCGCGGATCCCGGCCAGCGCGCGGCGCTCGCGACACTCCAGGGCTTGTTGACCAGCGGCGAGACGCTGGAAGCCTGGGCTGCCCAGCGCCGTGTCTATGCACTGACTCATCGGCGCGTCTGCATAGCCGCCACCAGCGGTCGATTCATCTCCCTCACCCGGTGGCTGTTCGGCGGCTACGATTCGGCCGATATTCGCTGGCAGGACCTGCAGGAAACGCGCATCAGCGCCGGGATCATCGCCGCGGACCTGACGCTGATCGCGCGTAGCAGTTCGGACCTCAATCTTGGCGCCGAGGTCAACCGCGTCTGGACCTTCGAGGGCCTGAACAAGGACCAGGCGCAGGCCATGTACCGCATCTGCCAGCAGCACGATCAGATCTGGCGCGAAAAGCGCCGCGTGCGTGAATTGGAAGAGCTGCGCGCAAAATCAGGCGGCGTGCAGATCAGCGGAGCGTCCGCGGGCTACGCGAGTACGGATGCCGCCGGCACCGAATCCGAACCCACGCGCCGTCTGCGTCAGGCGCGTGAGATGCTCGACGCCAAGCTCATCAGCGATGCCGAATTCGAATCCATCAAGGCGAAGATCGTTTCAGGCTTGTAACGCCTCAAATCACCAACCGGGACTTCGGACCTTGTGGAAGTAGCGCTGTTTCGCCCGTGCTTCGAGCAGGCCGCGCTCGGGCGTGATCGACTTGCTGTTCGCTACGAGTCCTCAGCCCAACAAGTACGCAAAATAGCTGTTGCGCAGCCGGTTCACAGGATCGGTGCGCTGGCGCAGCGCGCGGAACAGTTTGGCGCGTTCACCGAAGGATTTGGCCACGTGTTCAGGCTGCAAGGCGCGCGTCTGATTGAACGTAGGCGTGCCGCCGTGCGAGGAGGCAAATTCGTTGAAGTCGATGAGGAAGTCATCCCAGCCCTGTTCGCCGCTCGATGAGGGCTCCAGGGTGAACATCGGGCCTGAGTAGCTCGCGCTAAAGAGAGAACCCCGGTCCTGATGCAGCCTGGCGGCGCCGCTCACCACGTTGCCGCGGTAGCGATGCTTCTTGTAATACGACTTGCAGAATGCGAAGTAGGCGCCGAGCAGCGCCGGATAGTCGGCTTGCGGGAAAGCCCAGAGGCTGTAGGTGTGACGCGCCTTCCAGGCCTCCTTCGGCATGTCGCGCATCCATTCGTGCGAGTACATCATGACATCGCGGCTGCCGCCGGAGAGGGCACGGTGCATGCCCGAGAGCACGGCGGCGCGCAATCCGCGAGCCGCGAGGACGCTGCCCACCGTCGAGCCGAACGCAGGCAGTACGTTGCGCATCACCGATTGTTTTATTTGCCAGATACCGGAGCGGGTGATCGAGGCGGATTCGGCCGGCGTGCGCCGTTCGATGGTGATTCGGTCGTGAAAGGGCGATACATGCAGGCGCAGCGCGCCCGGCGCGCCGATCAAGGCCGGATATCGCGCGCCGAATTCCTTCAGGTTCAGCACCTGGTAGTCGATTTTGACGGGGAGCATGGGGCGCACGCGTACCACGACCTCGTGCACCAGCCCAAGCAGGCCGAAACTCGAACGCAGCACGCGCATCAAGTCGCGGTCCCGATCGGTGACGGTCATGTGCTTGCCCTGCGGCGTAACCATTTTTATTTCGCAGATGCACGATGACAACTGCGACATGCCGTCGGCGTACGAGGCCTGCGGCAGGGTGGTCATCGCCATTGCGCCCAGCGAAATCTGGCCCATTTCGGGCGTCAGCGGCAGTTCCTGCCCGCGTTCGGCGAGCGCTTTGACCAAGGTGCTCACGCGCACCCCCGCCTGCGCCCGGACGCTGTTTTCTCCAAATTCCAGGATCCTGTCGAGCCCCGCGGTGTCCACCGTGGTTCCGCCGTCCCCGCCGACACAGCGAGTCTGCGAATAATCCGCCCCGACCATTCGAATCGGGCTGGGATAGCTTTTGGGTTTGGACAGGAGGCTGGGCAGGTCTTCGAAGCGCTTCAAGCGCAGGACAAGCCGGGGCCGGCGATAGATGCCTGATGAGTCCGCCCCGCGCGGATCGCTGACTTTATTGACCATGTGCTTCCCCCCGGAAGACGGCAAAACGCTTGAATAAAGCTGGCTGTCGGGGGGCACAAAACCGGGCGGTTTCGTATGCGCTTCAAGCGCTAGAAGATTCACTGGCGACCCCGCTATCGTCAGGCTTCCTCGCGGGAAGCCCCTTAGACCGGTGGTTTTGCGTCCCCACCTTTCGGCGGGTTTGCCCTTAAACAGCTGCCCTTACTATGCGATGCCAACCGAAGCTTTGTAAAGGGCTATTTCAGGGGCACTTAAGGGGCCATTTGAGGGGCATTTAAGGAGGGTATTCGAGGGTATTCGAGGGTATTTGAGTAGGTATTGAGGAGTGTTGGCAAACGGCACCGGGCGGCCGAAACGGGGGTTTTAGCCCATCAAGAGCAGAGTTTCGGCATGTTCCACGGCTTCCGGGGTGCCGTACACCACCACCACGTCCCCCTCCTTGAAGACCGTATCGGGCCCGGGCTCGCGCCCCACGATGCCGTCCCGGCGGACCGCGTTGACGGTGGCTCGCGAGCCGCGCTGGGTGAGCTCGGTGATGCTGCGCCCCACCGCCCAGGCTTGGGGCGGCAGGATGACGCTGTGCAACTCCTCCCGAAAAGCGTGGGAGTCGTCCAGCTGCTCGGCGTCCAGGGCGCGATAGTATTGACGCAGCATTTGATAGCGATGGCTGCGAATGTCGTTCACGGTACGGATCACCCGGCCCACCGGCAGCTTCATGAGCAGCAACAGGTGAGACAGCAGCATGAGGCTGGCCTCGAAAGTCTCCGGCACCACCTCGGTCGCGCCTGCGGCCTGCAATTGCGTAAGCTTGGTGTCGTCCTGCGTGCGCACCAGGATGGGCACGTCGGTGCGCAATTCGCGCACCGATCGCAGGATACGCAGTGCCACATCCGGATTTGCGAAGGTGATCACGACGACGCTGGCCTGCGCCAGGCCGACGTTCTCCAAAACTTTGACTTCGGCCGCGTCGCCGTACACCACGGGATCGCCGACCTGCCGGCCGGTGCGGATGCGGTGTGCGTCGACATCGAGGGCGATGTACTCGAAGCCGGCCTGCTCCAGCACGCGCGCGATGTTCTGCCCCACCCGGCCGAAGCCGCAGATCACCACATGCTCGCGCTCCGCGGCGGCCAGGGCGATGCGTTCGTGGCGCATCGCCTCGGTCTGCGGGTTGCCGGATTCGCGCAAAATGATGCGCGTGATGCGCCGATTGTGGCGGATGATCAAGGGCGACACGACCATGCTCAGTACCGTGGCCGCCAGCAGCGGTTGCACCACGCTTGGGTCGAGCAACTCCCGCCTCAGGAGCAGAATCAGCAGCGCGAAACCGAACTCTCCGCCCTGTGCGACGACCACGCCCGTGCGCAAGGACTTGAACCAGCTGTGCGTGGCCGGTTCGGCCACCACCGCGACCACCGCGGACTTGAGCAGCAGCAGGCCGATCAGGATCGCCATCACCACGGGCAAGTCCCGCAGCAGCAGGCCCACGTCCAGCAGCATGCCGACGGTGATGAAGAACAATCCCAGCAGCACCTCGCGGTACGAGCGTATGGTCGCCTCGATCTGATGCCGAAATTCGGTTTCAGCCAGCATCATGCCGGCGAGGAATGCACCGAGCGCAAGCGACAGCCCGGCCGCATGGGTGGCCCAGGACGATGCCAGGACGGCGAGCAGCACCGCCAGCGAGAACAGTTCCGCCGACCGCACCGAGGCGATGAGCAGGAACAGGGGCCGGAGCAGCCAGCGGCCGGCGGCCAACACCAGCAGCAACGCGAGTGCGGCGATGCCGATTGCGCTCAGAATGTGCGACGCATCCACAGCGCGCCCGCCGCCCAGCGCCGACACCAATGCCAGGAGCAGCGGAAAACTCAGGTCCTGGAACAGGCAGATGGCGACGGCCAGACGGCCGTGGGTACGATTGTTCTCCGATTGCTCCGTGAGCTGGGCGATGATGATGGCGGTGGAGGACATGGCCAGGGCACCGCCGATCACCACCGCGACGGCCGGCGCCACGCCGAAGATCAGCACCGCAGCCGCCGCGATGATGCCTGTCGTGATCAGCACCTGAGCGCCGCCCACCCCCAGCACTTCCCAGCGCATGGCCACCAGACGCGGCAGCGAGAACTCCAAGCCCAGGGTGAAGACCAGGAATACCACACCGAAGTCCGCCAGCAACTGCGTCGTTTCATTGTCCGCCGCCAGCGCCAGCGCATGCGGACCCAACAGCATACCGACCGCGAGATATCCCAAAATCGCGGGCAACGCCAACTTACGCACGGCCGCGACCACGCACACCGACGCCGTGAGCAATATCAGGATCTGTAACAGCGGATCGTTATGCCCCATTGAGCGCTAGCATATCGCTATGTGCGGCCACGAGGGCAAGCCTGGGGCGGCGGGTGCGTGCCGGCCTGGACAGGGATCGCATCGCCATGCTTTGCCCTATGCCCCTTACACGTAGAAGGTGCGCTTTACCCGGTGTGAGGTAAGCTTGACCGCTGATTTTCGAGCCCGGGCGGATTGTTATGGAGCGTACATGCCGTTCGATAAATCTGCTCGCATGCACGACGTCTTTGGCGCCTATTTAGTAGTTAGGCTGCTATCGATGCGTGCATGGGTCGGAGCCCCGATTTTCCTTACAGCTGCTCTGTTAGCAGCCGCTTGCACACCGCAATATAGTGGCGACGGGACATTCACCGATCTCGGGCGGAATGCGTACGCTCCAAGATATCGTATTGATCTCGGCCCCGTTGATCTTAGCCACCCTGGCACCTATCGGTTCAGGATATCAGGGCTCCCTTCGACTCGGTTCCTCATCGGCCTCACGAAGGTCGACATATCCAGTGGTTGCGATTCAAAAGTTGTTAGCGCAGTGCGCATTAGGATTCTAGTGGGTACCAATGACGGAACTGCGGTGGTATTTCAAGAGGCTCCGCTGAGAGACTGGACCACTTCACCCGATCTGCTGTTTCGGCGTGGCGTGGAGCACACGGAGTCATTGGGGAATGGTCAGGTACAGCTCTTTCAAGATGGAGGTTCAGGCTTCACGCCGATTCCAGATGAATCCTACACTGTTTTCTTTGATGTTTTGGAGGCGGATGGTGTCACCGGATGCAAAAGTCATCTTATTGCGATTGGCGGTGGACGGTATGTACGGATCTAGTGTCCCGTCCCGGAAATTCGCGACGTAAGTCTATCGAGTTTTTCAAGGATTGAGTCTGCTGTGGCGGTCCAGACGAAGGGCGAACAGGTTTTGTTGTACTGAGAGACAAAGTGGTCGATCTTC